>VMHT01026352.1_pt1 | contig 17699 bp, 19 predicted proteins | sample 4693611 | NCBI WGS metagenome assembly VMHT01 (sample SAMN12280063, study PRJNA550983) | marine metagenome | isolation source: seawater sampled from same location over 5 years 0.02-0.2 micron viral filtrate | place: USA: collected off the coast of southern California halfway between the port... ...
AATGCCACTTTATGAATACGAAAATTTAAAAACTGGAGAAAGATTTCAAAAGACACTACCAATGGCTAGAAGAAAAGAGCCATGTACAGCGCCTTATATAAAACTAGCTATTGTAGCACCAAGTGTTCTTACTATATCTGATAGTAAAGGCAATGAAGATAAGATAAGAGAAGACTTACATACTAAAGCACAAGTAGCTAAAAAAGAAAAACAAGTATTAGAATCTGATACTAATTATAAAACAATTAAAAAAGAACTTAAAAAAACATATGGAACTAGTAAAAAAAGAACAAAAAAAGCTAACTGAGCAACAGGAGCAATTTCTAGAAGCTTTATTTAATGAAGCCCAAGGAGATCCAAAGAAAGCAGGAGATATCGTAGGATATGCTCCGGGCTATTATTTGAAAGTTGTTAAGTCATTAAAAGAACAAATTCTAGAAAGATCAGAATATTCTTTAGCTATGCACTCTGCAAAAGCAGTCAAAGGTTTAGTAGATGCTCTAGATGAAGATGGTAAAACTCCTGGAGTAAATATTAGAATGGAAGCTGCTAAACAAATACTAGATCGTGTAGGAATTGTTAAAAGAGATAAATTAGATGTTACTGCACAAGTAGCACATGGTATATTTATACTACCCCCTAAAGATGGAATTACAAAAACGGAAAGCTAGGACTATTCCTTTTGGATATAAGCTAGCTGATGATACAGATTATATTGAGCCTATTCAAGAAGAGTTGGATGCTTTAGATGAAGCTAAAGATTTTTTAAATAATTGTTCATATAGAGAGGTTGCAAGTTGGCTATCAAGGAAAACAGGAAGAAGTATATCACATACAGGATTAAGGAAAATAATAAACACTAGATGGCAGACATTGAACCTCCAAAACCTAAATCACACCTCGGAAGAAAACGAGGAGTAGTTCAGGAAAAAAAGTTTTTTAGTAAAGAAGTAAAAGCAAAACAAGCAGCTAAAAGAACTATTAAGGCACAGGACCTTAAAATAAGGAAAGCACATGATGCAATACAAAATGCAAAAAAGCGAAAAGAAAAGATCTTCAAAGCCAATGATGCTTTGCAAGGCTCTTCTGCTTCTGTCATGGTTGAGGATGAAGTACAGTCTTTATCTCCTAACGTTAAAGATTATGTTGAAGATAACATTATATTTAAGCCCAATGACGGACCACAAACACAGTTTCTAGCAGCACCAGAAAGAGAAGTATTCTATGGTGGAGCAAGAGGTGGTGGCAAATCGTATGCCATGCTTATTGATCCATTAAGATACTGTCATAAAGAACATCATAGATGTCTACTACTTAGAAAATCTATGCCTGAGTTAAGAGATATGATTAATAACTCTCAAAGATTATATCCTAAAGCTTATCCAGGTGCTAAATGGAGAGAGCAAGAAAAGGAATGGAGATTCCCCTCAGGTGCTAGAATAGAATTTGGTTATGCAGAAAACTTAACTGACGTGCTTCGTTATCAAGGTCAGTCCTATACATGGATTGGAATAGATGAACTACCTCAGTATCCAACACCAGAGATATATAACTTTTTAAGATCCTCGCTCAGAAGTGTAGACCCCAATATTCCGGTTTATATGCGTGCTACAGGCAATCCTGGCAACGTTGGGTCACAATGGGTCAAAGAAATGTTTGTAGACCCTGCAGAGCCTAATACGGCTTTTGAAGTGGGCATAGATACTATAGTAGGTAGAAAGTCTATATCAAGAAGATTTATACCGGCTAAACTACAAGATAACCCCTATCTTATGCAAACAGATGATTATCTTATTATGCTATCATCTTTGCCTGAAGTACAAAGAAAACAATTTTTAGAAGGAGATTGGGGAGCGTTTGAAAATTCATCGTTTCCAGATTTTAGCATAGCTACACATGTTACAACACCTTTTGACATTCCTAATAATTGGCTAAGGTTTAGAACTTGTGACTGGGGATACTCTAGTCCTGCATGTGTTCTTTGGATAGCTGTAGATTTTGATAATAACTTTTGGGTATATAGAGAATTATATACTAAACGAGTTACTGCTGATATATTTGCTAGACAAGTTTTAGAAATGGAACATGGTGAATATATTAAATACGGAGTTCTTGACTCATCAACTTGGTCAAAAAGGGGAGATGTTGGTCCTAGTATTGCAGAGACTATGATTAGAGAAGGATGTAAATGGAGACCATCAGACAGATCTCCAAAAAGTAGAGTAGCAGGAAAACTAGAACTACACAAAAGATTAGCAGTAGATTCTGGTACAGGGCAACCAAGTTTAAAAATATTCCCTAATTGTGCTAATTTAATTAGAACTTTACCTATGCTTCCTGTAGATAAAAGTAATCCAGAAGATGTAAACACTCATGCTGAAGATCATGCTTATGACGCATTAAGATATGGTGTAATGAGTAGAGCAATACATCCTCATAGTTATGAAGCTAATAGATTTACAGAAGAAAAAACATTTACTCCTTCTGATAGGATTTTTGGATATTGAACTATATAGTAGTATTAACTATTCTATTTCAATTAGATAATGCTATACAGACTTATAGTCTGGGGGGCGTAGAATTTAAAGATATACAATCTTGTAATAGTTTTATTAATGAGAAAAAACAATTTTTAGAAGGGACTGTAAAATTACAATTTAATCAAAATACACAAGTAAAAGATTATGCTATAGAATGTATGACATACATAGAGTATGATAAGTATATAGATTCTTTATTAAAAATATGAAATTACCAAAGTTTGTAACAGTTGGACCTTTTACAGTAGAATTAATTTGTGTTCCTCATGAATTAATGTACGAAGTGTCAGAAGCACAAGGAACATTTGTAGTTAAACCACCTTATAAAATATATCTTGATAAAGAGATGATTCAAAAAGGCGGACCAGATGCAGTTAATGTAGTGATACATGAATTGTTACATGTAGGTTACTATCAGTATAACCTAAAAGAAAAAGAAGAAGAAACAATAGTAAATTCTTTCGGAAACTTTTTAACAGAAGTTTTATGCCATTCTGAAGTAAAAGATTGGATAAGACATAATACAAAAAAATTTGCAGTAAAATGCGAATAGACTAAAAGGAGGAATAAAATGCCACAACCAGTATTAACTAAATACAAACAAGGAGATCTTCCAGAAGATTATCCAAAAAAAGTAGATAAGATGAAAGATTTAAATCTTAAAGAATTAGATCCAAATATATCTACTCAATCATTCCCTAGTAAAAGGGTAAATCAAGTAGAAGAGTCATTTTTTAAAATGGCTGATGAAAGAGACTATTAGGAGAAAACATGGACATACTAAAAAAATATAAGCATGGCGAATTAGGTGCAGATCAACCTTTAAAAAAAGAAAAGTTAGATTCAAAACTTATGCCAAAATATAAGCATGGTGAACTATCAGCAGATCAAGGTAAAAGACCTAATGATAAGCTAGAGTCCTTTGCAAAAGAAAAGTATACTCACGGATCACACAATAAATAGATGGCTTTAAAAAAACCTGCAGACATACTAGCCCTAGGCGAAGAAGAGGATTTAACTCCTGATTTTGATGTTTCAAATCTTGCAGGTTTAATTAAGAGCAAGTTTATTGATGCAGAAACTGCTCGTCAATTTGATGAGCAAAGATGGTTAAGAGCATATCGTAACTATAGAGGTGTCTATGGTAATGAAATGGCTTTTACAGAAAGTGAGAAATCAAAAGTTTTTGTAAAGATAACAAAGACAAAAGTATTAGCGGCTTATGGTCAGCTAATAGAAGTTCTATTTTCTAGTGGTAAATTTCCAGTAGGAGTAGAGCCTACTGCTGTTCCAGAAGGTATAGCAGAATACGCTAACATATCTAAGTATCAAGAACAAGATAAAAAAGAAGAGCCTAAAAGTCCTTATGGTTTTCCTGGTGACGGTAATGAACTAAAGCCCGGAGCAACAACTATTAATGATGTTTTAGGAGGCTTAGATGAAAGTCTTGGCGCAGCAGGATTTGTAGAAGGTCCTGCAACAGATGGTCAAAAAGAACCACAAATTAGTCCTGCAGAAATGGCAGCAGCTAATATGGAAAAAACAATTCATGATCAACTAGATGAATCTAGTGCTGTTGGTGTGTTAAGAAATGTATTATTTGAATCTGCACTACTTGGAACAGGAATACTAAAGGGTCCTTTTAGCTATGAAGAAGCAACTCATAATTGGGTTAAAAATCCTGAAACAGGAAAAAATGAATACTTTCCTAAAACAAAACTTGTTCCGAAAATAGAAGCAGTCTCTTGTTGGGATTTCTATCCAGACCCTGACGCAACAACAATAGAAGATGCTGACTATGTTATTCAAAGACATGTCTATACTCGTGCACAAGTAAGAGACTTAATGAATAGACCATTCTTTAGAAAAGAAGCTATTAAAGATTCTTTAGCAATGGGTCCTAGCTATGAGTCTAGAGGATATGAAGCTTCTTTACAAGACAGAGAATCTACTGATGATTTAAATAAAAACAGATATGAAATTTTAGAATTTTGGGGAATACTTGATACAGAACTTGCTAGAGAAGCAGGTTTAGAATTAGATGATGATATTGACGAATTAGATGAAATACAAGTTAACTGTTGGGTATGTAACGGAGAAGTAATACGATTAGTATTAAATCCATTTACTCCAACAAGATTACCTTATTTAGTATGCCCTTATGAAATAAACCCTTATCAATTTTTTGGAGTGGGTATTCCAGAAAACATGGATGATTCTCAAACTATAATGAATGGTCATGCTAGAATGGCTATTGATAACTTAGCATTAGCAGGTAATCTAGTATTTGATATTGATGAAACATTACTAGTACCGGGTCAAGATATGAAAGTCTTTCCGGGTAAAATATTTAGAAGACAAAGCGGTATGCCCGGACAAGCTATTCATGGTGTAAAATTTCCTAACACATCACAAGAAAATTTAATGATGTTTGATAAATTCAGACAGTTAGCAGATGAGTCTACAGGTATTCCATCATACTCTCATGGAACTACTGGAGTTCAAAGCACGACAAGAACTGCAGCAGGTATGTCTATGTTGATGGGTGCAGCAGCACTTAGCATAAAAACAGTTATAAAAAACGTTGATGATTTTTTATTAAGACCTTTAGGAGAAACTTTATTTGCATGGAATATGCAGTTTAATGAAGACTCTCCAGAAATAAAGGGAGATTTAAATATAAAAGCAAGAGGTACTTCTTCTCTAATGCAGAAAGAAGTTCGTTCACAGAGATTGATGACATTCTTACAAGTTGCATCAAATCAAAATCTGGCTCCATTTGTTAGATGGCATTCTATATTATCAGAGATTGCAAAATCTTTAGATATAGAACCTGAAAAATTAATTAATGATCCAGAGAGAGCAGCAATCTTTGCTAAGATAATGGGGATGGCAAATGGAAACACACAAAATGAAAGCAATAGTCAGCAGTCCGCAATGGCTTCTGGTGGAGGAACTCCTACAGGAGCGAATCCAAACGACATTACAGGCGTTGGCGGTGGCAACATCGGAGTTGGAGGTGTACCGACTCCAGGGGAAGGTGGCTTCGCTTCAGGAGATACTGAAAATGAGGGTTCAGCTTAAAAGTAAATGAGTACATATACAGGAAGTAATCAACAATTACAATATGATGCTACTACAGGCACATGGTCATTAGCTAATGTAGCACAAAATTTTATAGACACAAGTACGTTTAGTACAGCAGATCCTAAGTTTGAATATGCTACTGCAGATGATAGTGATGATGATCCTACTATAGACCCATGTCCTTTAGGTTACATATTAGTAAAAGACTCTAGTGGAAATGAAAAATGTGAAGTAGATCCTAACTATGTACCCACATCACAAGTTTCAAGTAGCGGAGGAGGAGGCGGAGGTCAGCCTACACCTACTCCTAGACAACAAAGTGACTATGATTTAGGCAGAGAAGCTTTAGAGTCTTTTTCAGCACTAAAAGATAAAATAGATTTTGAGTCATATGATCCTAAAACTAAAACAGTAGGGCTAAAAGAACCAGAAAATAAAAATATAGTAGAATCACTTATTACATTATTTTCTCCAGGGACAACAATTATGAACGCTGTATTTGATGCTAAAGATAAATCAGATTTAGGTGCAATTCAATTTGGTGGAGTTAAAGCTTATAGTGAAAATGAAGAAGGTGAAGGTGTTATAAATTTAGAAGTACTATATAATTTTACACAAACTAAAGTATTAAATCCAAATGTTTTTGAAGGTACTTTACTTGCAGGAACTCCTTCATACGAAGGTACTGATGATACTGACGGATTATACAAAACATTCTTTACTAGTTTTGAAATTCCAAAAGAACAAAGAAAATTATTTGGTGCTTCAAGCATAGAAGATATATATGCAGCTACTGAAAAAGCTAGAAAAGCCACTGGTATGTTTCCTAAATCATCTGATGAAGGATACGAAGGACCAAGATCTGATATAAAATATACAACTTCAGGTCCTGATAATAGCAGCGATAATCCTCCTGTTAAAGATCCTTCAAGACCAGAAGGAACTACAGAACCAGGTTCAGGATATCAAGCAGGGTCATCTGCACCTACAAGACCAAAAGGAACTACACAACCAGGCTCGGGATATCAAGCAGGTTCTTCTACGCCTTCTAGACCTACAAAGCCAGGCTCAGGATACACACCAGGTTCTTCTAGACCTTCTAGACCTACACAACCTGGTTCGGGCTACACACCAGGTTCTAATACACCAACAGGAATAAATAGACCCGGAAGGGATTAATTAAGGAGAACAATATGGCAGAAGGAATGATGAATAACCCAATGGCAACACCAGAAGGTGCGCCTATGGACCAAGGGGCAGGAGGAATGCCTCAACAAGCAGTATCTATGGAAGATGCTGTACTAGATATGCATCTTACACAAGATGTTAAATCAGCACTACAAGGAAAAGGTATTGACATATCTGCAGTAGCAGATAGAGGACCTAAAGAACCTGTAGTAGTTTTACCAGTTTCGGTTATCGTAGCTAAATATGGCGGAGCGCCAGAAGAAGCTATGAAAAACTTTGTGCAAGATATGACACAAGGTGTAAATAACCAACAAGCTTCTGCAGGACCAAAAATGGCTGCAGCAGAAACTCCTGGACCAAAAGGTCTAGGGGCACCACAACAACCGATGGACAGGCGACCTATGACTGCTTAGTCATAGCACCAACCCAATCACAGCACGGGCGACCTGCCCTTCCACAGCACCCAAAGGAGACTAGATGGAAGATACTACAAACAACGAGATCCAAGAGGATCAAACTACAGAGGCTCTTCTCGAGCCTACACCTTATCAAAATAAATATAAAAAAGAATTATTAGATGAGGAAGCAGACGCAACAGCCACCGTTTCAGAGGACACTTCAGATCAAGAAGCCACTCCAGATGAAGAACGCCCTGTCGATGCTGAAGAGAAAGTGTTTAAGAAACGTTATGACGATCTTAAACGACATTACGATTCTACTGTAAATAAGCATAAAGATGAAGTAAGTTCACTTAAAACACAACTAGACGACCACGCTGATAAGATACAACTACCCAAGTCTAAAGAAGAAATAGAAGCTTGGAGATCTAAATATCCTGATGTCTATGATGTTATAGAAACTATAGCATACACTAAGGCAGATGAAAAGTCTAAGAAAATGGAAGCTAATCTTAAAGACCTTGAAACCGAACAGGTAAAAGTTAAGAAAGAAAAAGCAGAAATAGAATTGGCTAAAATTCATCCTGACTACAATGATCTTAGAAAAAACGAAAGTTTTCATAAGTGGGTTGAAGAACAGGATTCACAGATAAAGAGTTGGTTGTATGACAATGATACTAATGCAAAATTAGCTGCTCGTGCTATTGATCTATATAAAGTAGATAGCGGCACAAGTAAGAAAAAAGCTGATAATACATTAGAGGCATCAAAGTCAGTAACATCAACAAGTAAGAAAGAAGTGGATGTAAGTAACAAAAAAATCTGGAAGCTTAGTGAAATTAGCAAAATGAAACCTAATCAATTTACAAAATTTGAAAAGGAAATTGATCTTGCTAGAAAAGAAGGTAGAATTGTTAATGGCTAATCTTTAACAATCTTATAGGAGGATTAATTAATGGCAATATCAAAGGCGGCAGGTTATACAAACCTACCATCAGGTAATTTCTTACCTGCAATATATAGTCAGAAAGTCCAAAAGTTCTTTAGAACTGCATCAGTAGTAGAAGATATTACTAATACTGATTATGCAGGCGAGATCGAAGCCTACGGAGATACTGTTAACATTATAAAAGAACCAACCGTTAGTGTAAGTTCATACACAAGAGGTGGACAAATCAACATCCAAAATTTGGCTGATGATCAAATCCAACTTACTGTGGACCAAGCTAATGCGTTTGCTTTTAAAGTTGACGATATCGAAGAAAGGCAATCTCATGTGAACTTTGAGGCTCTGGCTACATCTTCAGGAGCATACGCTCTTAAAGACTCATACGATGAAAACGTAATCGCAGCAATGGTATCTGGTGCAGGTACAACTATTGGCTCTGACGGTTCAGGTACAGACACAGGCTTCGGCTCATCTGAAACTGATCCCTTAGAAATAATGGCTAATGCATCCAAGAGACTAAATGGTGCAGACGTTCCATTCGAAAGCAGATGGTTTTTGGCAAGTCCAGAATTCTATGAAGCTCTAGCGAGCTCATCATCTAAATTATTAGATGCATCTGTAACAGGCGATTCTGCTTCCCCTCTACGAAATGGTAGAGTAATGGACGGTATCATTCAAGGCTTCAAATGTTATATGACTAATAACTTTGCAGCTTCATCAACATCCAATTACCATAAAGTATTGTTTGGTCACATGTCATCTACTGCTACTGCTAATGCAATTGCAAAAACAGAAGTAATTAGAGACCCTGACTCATTCGGTGATATAGTAAGAGGATTGCATGTGTTTGGCAGAAAAGTACTTCGTTCAGAAGCACTTATGGTTAGACATTTGTTAATTGACTAATAGGAGGACAATACATGGCAACATATGACGTAACAGGAGTAGGTGTCGCAGGCACCAGACCCTCAAGACGAAACCCAGGTGTTAGAGTTCCTTACTTAGTTGAGAATACTATTGACATCTCTCAAGTTAACGCAGGCTCAGGTACAGCAACAAATGACGTGCTACAAGTACTTGATATCCCTGCTGAGACTCTAATCCTACACGCAGGAGTTGAGATCTTAACACAATTATCTAACTCTGTAACTTTAGATTTAGGTATTACTGGTGGTGATGTGGATACATTCGTTGACGGGGATGCAAAAGAAGTTGGTTATTCTGTTCTTACAGCAACAGCTAGACCAGTAATTGCAAGTGCTGATACATTAGATTTATTAATGTTAAGTGCTGCATCATCTGCAGGAAAGCTACGTGTTTTCGCTATACTATGTGACGTAAGTGGTATAGATGAGACAGATAGACAAACTGCAACTCAACACGATACTGACATATCATAACATTGATATAATATTGAGGGGTCTTTATAGACCCCTCTATAATACACAAAGGATATAAATGGCAACATACGATCTTAGAAAAAAACAAGCAAGTTCTACAGGGCAAAGAACAATTAATATGCACCAAACAAATACTGTAGAAAGTAGATTACAAAATCTAGAAAGTAAAATGGATAAAATTTTAAAAGCATTAGAAAATAAAAACCAGGAGAAATAGTTTTAATAAATGACAACATATCTAGCAATAACAAATAAAGTTTTAAACGAATTAAATGAGGTAGAACTTACTTCATCTACATTTACTAGTAGTAGAGGTATTCAAACTTCTGTAAAAAATTTTATTAACAGAGCATTGCATGATGTGTATAATGAATTAGAAGAATTACCAAGCTTACATAAAGAAACATTTCAAGACACTAACGCAGGTCAAAGAGAGTATGAGTTACCTACTACAGATTCTCCACAAACAGGAGATGTGCAATGGAGAAAAATAGATTGGGATACTCTATATATTAAACCTAAAGAGTTAGTTACTAATGGGGAATTTACTTCTAATATAACTAGTTGGACTACTATAGCAGGATCTGGAAGTGCAGCATATAATAGTGGTGGTAATGGAAGATTAAGACTTAATGATTATGCAGCATATCAAGCAATTAACACAAGAGTTAATACGGAATATAGATTACAGATAAAAGTATTTGATTCTAATAGTGTAGGTCAAGCTTTAAAAGTACAAGTAGGCACTGCTGCAGAAGGCACACAAAATTTAAATACAACACTAACAGTAACAGACTTTGGAGAGGGAGCAGTATTAGATACAGTCTTTACAGCTACCGCTCAAATAAGTTATATAACAGTTAACAATACAACTACATCAACTAATTTAGATGTAGACTATATAAGAATATCAAGAAACTCTAATCCAAAAAGATTAAGATATATTTCTTATGATGATTACATTAGACAATATTCTCAAAAAGATAAATCAAACACTAGTTCTGCACAATCAGAACCTAGATATGTTTATAAAACACAAAGTGGAAAACTAGGATTATCTCCTGTTCCTGATAGAAGTGATTACTCTGTAGTTTATGAGTATTTTAAAGAGCACACAGAATTATCTGCTCATGGCGATACACCAGATTTAGATGATAGATATGCAGATTTACTAATATCAAGATCAAAATACTATGCCTATCAACTAAGGTCAGATCCTGAGCATGCAATGATTGCTGCAAAAGAGTACAAAGAAGGTTTAAAAAGATTAAGAACAGATTTAGTATCTAAGCAAGAATATATGAGAGATGAAAGAGTTAATATAAGATACTATGGCAAAGGTGTCATGAGTGCCTAATACATCTCAATTAGCACCTACAGTTGTAAGTTGTTTTGGAGGTTTAGTATTAAATAAAGACGTATTTTCTATGAGACCCGGAGAAGCCCTTTCTCTACAGAATATGGAGCCAGACATTGCAGGAGGCTATAAAAAAATATCAGGCACTGCAAAGTATAATACTACAATAGTTCCTCAAGTATCTGCTTCTACAGAAAGATTAAATATGGTAGCTATATTTAATAACTTAGTTATAGCAGCTAGAGGGGGGACAGTATACACAGGAGACACTTCTGGCAGTTGGACATCAAGGGCTACAAGTAAGGGAACTACACATACATATGATTTTGATAAATTTAACTTTAACGGCACAGAAAAAATAATTATTGCTACTGGCGCTTCTGCTGCTTTTACACTTGACACTTCGTATTCAGAAGATATAATAAATGCTACAGGCGGTGGAACTGCACCTACAAATCCTAAGTTTGTAAAGTCATTTGCTAATCATATGTTTTATGCAGGTATGTCAAATGCTATATCTACTGTACAATTTTCTGGTCCTTTTACTGAAGATGATTTTGATACAGGTGGAGGCAGTATTGTAGTAGGCGCTACTATAACAGGTTTAAAAGTTTTCCGTGATACTTTATTTATATTTTGTGAAGATAGTATATATAAGTTAGTAGGAACAAGTTCAAGTGATTTTGCATTACAGGAAGTTGCAAAAGATGTGGGTACTATATCTCATCATTCTATTCAAGAACTTGGTGGCGATTTACTATTTTTATCTAAAGATGGTTTTAGAACTGTTGCAGGTACAGAAAGAATTGGTGACGTTGAATTAGGAACTGTATCTAAGCAGATACAAAAACGTATTACAGATATTGGCTATGATAATGTTACAGCAATTGTTATAGGAGATAAATCTCAATATAGATTATTTTATCCCCCGGATGATGCTATTGAAACAACTTGTAAAGGTATAATTGCAGTATTAAAAGCAAACCCTGAAACAGGAACATTAGGATTTGAATACGCAGATCTAAAAGGAATTAAGCCTGCTTGCTGTGATTCAGATTTAATAAGTAATGTAGAGACAACAATTTATGGAGGCTATGATGGCTATGTTTATAATATGGAATCAGGCAATGTATTTACATATGGTTCTACAACAGCAAATATTTCATCATTTTATAGATCTCCAGATTTAGCATTAGGAGATCCTGGAATACGAAAAAATATGCAAAGAGTGTTACTAAACTATGAGGCTAATGACACTATTGATGCAGACACTCAAACATTTCAATTACGCTATAATTTTGAAGATACAAGCACACCTCAACCTACAGCTTATGCACTAAGAGAAGGAGGAGGTCAAAATTTTTACGGAAGTGGAAATTATGGAACAGCTATTTACGCAGCAGAATCTGGTATACCTTTGGCAAGACACTCAGTTGAAGGCTCAGGATTTGTTGTAGCATTAAAATTAAACGACTCAAGTAATAAATCACCTATATCTTTAAAAGGATATGAATTAGAATATGTCAACGGAGGAAGACGATAAATGGGAGCAACATACACAAGACAAAGTAGCGGAGCAATAGTAGATGGAACTACTATAGAAGCCGCTCACTTTAACAATGAGTTTGATCAGTTATTAGCAGCTTTTCAAGCTAGTAGTGGGCATACCCATGATGGTACTGCTAATGAAGGCGGACCAATAACAAAATTACTAGGCACAGCAATTACTATTGGTGATGCTACTGCAGGTACAGATATTTCTGTCACCTTTGATGGTGAATCAAATGATGGTGTTTTAAAATGGATGGAAGATGAAGATTACTTTGAGTTTTCAGATGACATACTTGTAGCTAGTACAGAAAAATTACAGTTTAGAGATACTGCAATATATATTAATTCATCAGCAGATGGACAATTAGATTTAGTAGCAGACACAGAAATACAGATGGCAGCTACTACAGTTGATATTAATGGTAATGTAGATGTATCAGGAACACTTACAGTTGCAGGAGCAGTAGATTTTGGAGATGCAGCTTTATCAAATGTAGGAGCAGTACAATTAGATTCTATTGCAGGTGATGGTGATACGGACACATCTATTACATTTAGTGGTTCAGATGTTATTACAATTGCTACAGGTGGTGCAGGCAGATTAACTATTGGTGACGGAGCATTATCTCCTGTTACTAATAATCAAATAGATTTAGGCACAGCAAGTTTAGAATTTAAAGATGGATATTTTGATGGTACAGTTACAGCAGATGCTTTTGCAGGACCTTTAACAGGTAATGTAACAGGCAATGTATCTGGAACAGCCGCTACAGTAACAGGTGCAGCACAATCAAATATTACTTCCCTTGGAACATTAACAACTTTAACTGTTGACAATGTAATTACTAATGGTGCAACTATTGGGCATACTAGTGATACAGATTTAATCACACTTGCTGATGGTGTTGTTACAGTAGCAGGTGAACTTGATGCAGTATCTTTAGATATATCAGGTGACGCAGATATTGATGGCACATTAGAAGCAGATGCTATTACAATTGGTGGTATTACTTTAGCAGAAACAATTTCAGACACAGTTGGTGCTATGGTTACTTCTAATACTGAATCAGGTATTACAGTAACTTATGATGATGCAGATAACACTTTAGATTTTACAGTTGGTACACTTAATCAAAACACAACAGGTTCAGCAGCAACTTTAACAACAGCAAGAACTATTGGTGGAACAAGCTTTGATGGCTCTGCAAATATAGCAGTAGGATTAGCTGCAACAGCCACAGCCTTGGCAACAGCTAGAAATATTGGTGGTACAAGTTTTGATGGTACAGGAGATATAGCAGTTGCTCTAGCCTCTGTGGGTACTGCTGTTACTGTAGCTGATGAATCAAGTGACACAACTTGTTTTCCATTATTTACAACTGCTGCAACAGGAGATTTAGGACCTAAAAGTGGTTCTAATTTAACATTTAATTCTAGTAGTGGGTTATTAACTGCAACATCATTAGCAGGTACAGTAAGTACAGCAACACAAAATTCAATAACTACAATGACTGGTCTTGTTACTACTGGTGCTTTAGATTCAGGTTCTATAACTTCAGGATTTGGCACTATAGATACAGGTGCATCAGCAATAACAACTACAGGATTAATTAGTGGTGGTTCATTAGACATTGATAATGTTTTAATTAATGGAACAACTATAGGACATACTGATGATACTGATTTAATAACTGTAGCAGATGGTTTAGTGACAGTAGCAGGTGAAGTTCAAATGACAACCCTAGATATAGGTGGTACAAATGTTACATCAACAGCAGCAGAATTAAATTATTCAGACTTAGCTACATTAGGAACAACAGCAGCTTCTAAAGTTTATACAGCAGATGCTAATGGATTAACAAAAATATCTGGAGCAGCACTTTATACAGAAGATACATTAACAGATGGCTCAACTGTTGCTTGGGATGTTATTGCATCTCCAGTAGCTAAATTAACAATGGCAGGTAATAGAACTTTATCTGCTCCAAGTGGCACTACACCTGCAGCAGGACAGTTTGTATCTTTATTATTAATACAAGATGGCACAGGCTCAAGAACAATCACATTCAATGCCGTATATGAGTTTACAGGAGACACAGCACCCACATTAACAACAACAGCTAACAAAGGGGATTTATTTGTATTTAGATACAATGGTTCTAAATGGTTAGAAGTTGGTAGAAATTTAAATTTAACTTTATCATAGGAGTAATATGTTTGCACAAGTAGAATCAGGAAGTATAACAAGTTTCCCAAAAGGAAATAAAGGAATACAAATTGGAGATAATAAATATCCAAAGTCTATTTATACATTATGGACAGAATCAGAAAGAAATGCGATTGGTATTTATACTGTAGAGATAGATGAAACAAATAGAAAAGATGAAACATTCTATATCAATACAGATATCACTTATGCTTTTGGTAGTGGTAAAGTTACAGGTAGTTATGGAACAGCGACAGCGAAAGCTATTGCAGATGCGGATGCAGTTGATGAAGATGGTAATAAATTAAAAGATGATGATGGAAATCAAATTGTTATTTATGGATTAAAAACTAAATATAAAAATCAATTCAACACACAAGCAGCAGGACTATTAGCACCAACCGATTGGTATGTTGTTAAAGCTACAGAGGTATCAGACTATTCTGTACCAAGTAATATTACAACTTATAGAGCAGGAGTTAGAACTAAAGTTAATGCTATGGAAACAGCTATAGATGGTTGTGCAAATGTTGAAGCATTAATAACTTTATTAGAATATACAACAGATAGTGATGGAGTTACATCAAGACCTTTAGGTGAGTTTCCAGACGAGGTAGTATAATGGTTGGTATCTTAGGTGCTAATTCAGTTAGTGGTGGATATGAAATAAGTAATTCTCTTAGGTTTAATGATAATGATAGTCCTAGATTAACATTTACTCCTTCAAGTGCAGGTAATAGAAGAACATTTACAGTTTCTGTTTGGGTAAAATTACAAGCAGGTACAACAGGTGAGAGATGTTTTTTAGCTGCTGATGATGGTACAGGTGGTAATAATAATTTTCATTATATGGCTATAAATGCTGCTGATAGATTACACTTATATATGTATGAAGGTGGAGAAGAATATGTATTGACAGGAAGTCCTTTACTTCGAGACCCTTCAGCTTGGTATCATTTAGTTGTTGCCTTTGACACAACACAAGGAACAGATACAAATAGAATAAAAATGTATATAAATGGTTCACAAGTAACATCTTTTACTACTACTAATTATCCAAGTCAGAATCACCAAACAAGATATAATAATAATAACGCACAAAGAATAGGTAGTTACCCTGACCAAGATGTTTCTTACTTTGATGGTTATATGGCTGAATATCATTTAATAGATGGTTCTGCAAAAGCACCTTCAGACTTTGGTGAGTTTGATGATAATGGTGTATGGATTCCAAAAAGATACACAGGTGCTTATGGCACTAATGGTTTTTATTTGCAATTTAAAGAAACAGGTACAAGTCAAAACTCTAGTGGTATAGGTGCAGATACATCAGGTAATGACCATCATTGGGCAGTAACTAATTTTGCAGCTATAGATGTAACTACAGATACTTGTACTAATAATTTTGCTACTATGTCACCTTTAGCTTCAGCAGATGGTCAAACATTTTCAGAAGGAAATACACAAGTTGTTTTAGCTACAGGCTCAACAGAGTGGTGCGTTTCTACAATGGCAGTTGCAAATGGTAAATGGTATTGTGAATTAAAACCAACATCAACTACAGGAATGTCTTTATTACCTACTATATCTGAAACAGACCTTACAAAACCTACACAAGATGGATTATTTGAAGTATCTGATAGTGTAGGAATGCACTTAGGAAATGGTAATAAGTACGTGAATGGAAGTGGGTCAAGTTATGGAACAACCTTATCTGATAATGATATTTTAGGTATTGCAGTAAATTTAGATGATGACGAAGTTTATTTTTATAAAAATGGCACAGTAATGAATAGTGGTACTGCTATATCTAAAACTTTTACAGCAGGAAAATTTTATTACATTGGAGCAGGTAGTGGTACAGGAAGTGGTGGACATACTATGCAATGGAATTTTGGTAATGCTCCTTTTGCAATATCAAGTGGTAACGCAGATGCTAATGGTTATGGCAACTTTGAGTATGCTGTACCATCAGGATACTATTCTTTATGTACTAAAAATTTGGCTCAATATGGATAGGATATAATATGGCTTATACAGATATAGACGACCCATCAGCATATTTTACAACTACCTTATGGACAGGTGATGGTACTTCTTCAGGCAGGTCAATAACTAATTCTGCTAACGCAGGAAATTTTCAACCCGATTGGTTATGGATAAAACCAAGAACAGGAACAAATGCAACTCATCATCAATTATATGATAGTTCAAGAGGTGTATCTAAGTCATTAAGGTCTAATGCTGATGCTGCTGAAATAGCAAGTTCAGCTTATGGTCATGTTTCAGCTTTTGATACTAATGGTTTTACAAGTGTTGCAGGTAGTAATAACAACGAAAATATCAATGAAAATTCTTCAACCTTTGTAGCATGGCAATGGAAAGCGAATGGTGGAACTACAACAACTAATGATGCAAGTTCAACAGGTGTAGGAAATTTAGATTCGGTTTATCAAGCAAACACCACAGCAGGATTTAGTATTGTTACTTGGACAGGAACTCATCCTGGCAATCATTATGTTGCTCATGGAGTAGGTAAAGCACTAGGATGTATAATTTTTAAAAATAGAAGTGATACTGCTAACTGGCAAGTTCGACATGGTGATACGGCCGCTTATCATTTAAATCCTTTAAACGATACCGATGCTGTATCGCAAGATAATACTTTAGGTCATGGTATGGACAGCTCAACATTTGCCCTACAAAATAGTAATCTTGATAATGGTGATGGTGATTCAATGGTTGCTTACTGTTTTGCACCAATACAAGGCTACTCAAAGTTTGGTTCTTATACAGGCAATGGTAATAATAATGGAGTATTTGTTTATACAGGATTTAAACCTGCTTGGATACTGAGAAAATGCACATCTCACGCTGAGCAATGGTCACTTCAAGACACTACAAGATCACCATTCAATGATTCAAGTGATTCAAACTTACTTATCCCTAGTAATAGTAATGCAGAAGCTACTAACACAAATCTTAGTATTGATATTTTATCTAATGGATTTAAATGTAGATCA
>VMHT01043300.1_pt1 | contig 17695 bp, 6 predicted proteins | sample 4693611 | NCBI WGS metagenome assembly VMHT01 (sample SAMN12280063, study PRJNA550983) | marine metagenome | isolation source: seawater sampled from same location over 5 years 0.02-0.2 micron viral filtrate | place: USA: collected off the coast of southern California halfway between the port... ...
ACATATACAACATTTACAGGACCAGCTACAAGACTAGAAGGTCAAACAGTAAGTTATGTTCTAAATGGTACTAATATACCGGATGGAACTCAAGTAGGTTATACAATTACTGGTGTTGATCTTTCAGATATATCATTAAGCTCATTAACTGGCTTTATTACAATGAATAATTTCATGGGTAACCAACAAGCCGGTCAGCTACAGTTTTCATGTCTAGATGATAACAATTACGAAGGGTCTGAAACAATGGTAATTACTCTAAATAATCAAGATGAAGCTGGAAATACAACTGGATTAACTCCAACTTTATTCATTGAGACAATTGTTTCAGATTTAGCTACAACGACTCTTCCAACATTTACTTGTGATGATGCTAATTTTACAGTTAATACTGGAGTAGAAAATACTGGTGTATCAGCTACATCTACAGGAGTTCCTACACTTATTGTACCTGCACAGTATGTACTTGGTGTCAATTCGTATACAGCAACGATAACTGTTCCTGCAACTGATGCTTGGGGTACTGCATATTCTAATGCAGGTGGATCAATTGAATGTACAGCTGTTGGAGTTGGAATAGTTGCAACGACATTAGCAACAGATGCTACAACTAATGCAACTGCAGCAACTACTCAAGCGACTGCCGCTCCAGAAGATCTTTACTGGTTCCACACTGGAGAAGCAACATGGCCATACTCTAAAGATTTAATGAGTGATGATCCTCAATACTTTCCACCAGATGGAACAAATCAAAGTAACTCAACACCTAAATTTAAGCAAACGTTTGCTGACATGTTAAATAATCCAAGTGGGTATGAGGCTGTAAATTCGACGCTGCAATTTAATACTGGTACTCAATTAGTGTTTGACGCATCAATTGGTTCAAGTTATTATTGGATATTAATACCAGATAGTATGGGCATTCCAGATTTAACACAAACTGCAGGATTAGCAGATACTCAAAATAATACATCGGATGTTGCTCATTCAAAAATGACAATGGAAGTTGGAGGAAATCCATATACATTATATAGAGTCAATTTATTATCATCAACAAGTGGTGTAACAATAGAATACACTCTATAATTAAATAAAAGATAACAAGATATGCCAACTTTACCTATTGGAACTAATTTCGGAAATTTCTTAACACCTACAGATAGTGGATATGAGGGTATCATACACTCAATGTATCTTAAAGGTGGTTTCCAAGAAGTTGCTAGTATAGCAGAAAGAAACTTAATACCTGCTAGTGATCAAAATTATGCTGGTAATCCTTCACCCTTTGATGGGTTCACTGCATCTGGAGATGGTGGGTGGACTATAGGTCGTAGAAAGGTTGGGATGTTAGTTTCGGTTTTAGATACAGGTACTGTATCAGGAGCCCAGGGATGGACTTTAGAAAATCAGCTTACTGTTAACGGTGCTGTTGCAACAAAAATTAGCGGCGATGGATTAACTTTACTAGTTGCAGATTCTATTAATAATTTAATACTCGCTTACAAATGGGATGGTTCTTCATGGGTAAGTAATAGTGTTATGCCATGTTTTATATCGGATGGTACATATACTAAGTCTCATTTTAATATATCTGGTGATGGTAATACTATAGCGTTTATTTCAAATCCGTATGCTGGAGATGATACTACAGAATATGGTCCCGGTTCAGAAACAGTTGGTAGAATATATGAATATCAAAATAATCAATATGTACAAGTAGCGGGTGGTGATATTGCTAGATTAAGTAATCAGACAGGTATGAGATTTGTAGATATTTCTCATACTGGCTCTGCAGTTACCTTTTCAGAATTTGCAGCCAGTAATGACCCTAACTTAAGTGCTCAATTTCCTAGAAGAAGATTTTCTTCTTATTTAAAAACTAACGGTACATGGGCACTTAGAAATACACAAGGAGGAGCTTCTCAATTAGAAGACGGATATAAAGCTTATTTAAACCCAGATGGTACTCAAGTATTATATAATACAACTGATGGACCAACTACTGGTGGACTAACAGGAATTGCTATTGCTAGTTATGATATACCTGGAATGCAATGGACTCAAGACTTTACTTTAGCTGGCCCATGGAATCCTCGTGATTTTTCTAGTTCTGGTAATCAATTTATAGTATCAGGATATGATGGAAGTGCTTTTGGAATGAGTAATGAGGATGGCAAACATAGAGTTTATGAAAACACCGGAGGAAATTGGACTTTAAAGGGTGAAATTACAGGATATGCTAATGCATATTCATATTCTATAAATAGTGACGGTACTAGATTTTTACTTCAAGAGTGGCCAAATGGTTATCTAATTAATCCAGGTGCAGTTAGTATATGGGATTTTTCAAATGGTAATTATACACAAACATTAACTGCTGAATTATCACATGATGGAGAAAGTCATTCTACAGATAGTGATATTACAAAGGTGGTTGTTTCTAATGGAAATGATATTAAAGAATATTCACTACCAACTAATAATGGTACACCAGTACCTGGAGGTTTAAAACTTTATAGTCTTTTACCTGTAGGTTATTTTGGTAATGGTGGTAATTTAGGTGAAACTGAATGGTTAGCTTTATCTGAACATGAAAGAGCAGTTAGAATGGATCCAACTGGAACTTATGTTTCAGAAGGACCTAGTTTTGGAAATGGATTTCAATCAACCTATGTTACTGCAGCAGATTATGGGTTTCAAGCAGATGCAAATTTATGTTGGAAAGAATTAGAACTAGGCGGTAATGATGGTAATCCTGTCACATCTCTTGGATTTAACGCAGGACAACTTACAGTAACTCTAACACATGACGGTAGTGGAAACGGAACTCCATTAGCATATAGTGTAGCGATACCATCCGGAGACAATATTTACACATCTAATTTAGCAGATAGTATTGCAATGACTGAAGATGTAGGTGGTATGCCAAGTGGAACAGCAGTTTCAGATTTGACAAATGTGAAAACATACGATCAATTATTTGATACTATTTTATTTCCAACTTCATATCCTACTGCAAGTCAACCAAGTACTAGTTTAACTGACAATGTGAGCAACTTACAGACCATTGGGGCGACTATCAACATGATTTTGAATACCACTGCAAATTTAGGTAACATTAGCTTAAATGGCGCTTCTCAAGGGCAGTATGCTGGGAACGTTACTGCGGCAAATATCTCAGGAGAATCCGGTAATTATACATTAGGAGTAGGTCCTGCAGGAAATGCAATAGATAATCAAGCTGTTGATGGTTTTACAGTTCAAATAGGTACTAATAGTTGGACATTAACAACAACATTTGATAATGGTCCAATGCCATTAGATTCTACTGGAGCAGATTATCCATCATTACAATATTCAAGTGGTACTAAAACTAATAGTACTAGTTTTGAAGGAGTTTATCCAATTAAATTAGGAGCTTCTACAAGTAATAATGATTTTAATGATAGAGCATTATTATCACATGGAGCTTCATTGAATCAATTAACATGTTCACAACCTTACAATGAAGGTGCAGTAAGACATAGAATAGGTATTTCAGGTGCTATGATTGCTGGTAGAACAGTAGGATTTCAACAATATAATCCTGTTTCTGGTTCTTATGCTGATTTAGATGCATCAGAATTCACAAGTGCCTCACAAACATTTACAATAGAGGGCATGGCAGTAAATTATACAGTATATACAAAAGCATCTCCAGCAGGAGGTGGTGATGTTAATGGATTACCGTTATATAGAATTAAATTTAGTTAAAAAGAGAATAATACAACATGGCAAGACCTATAGGAACATTTAACTTTCCGGCAAACTTTGAAGTAAACAAGTTAGGACCACTAGACGCTAGAGCGGTAACACCTTTAGCAACCCAACTTATTGACAGTTCTTTACCATTCGCATACTTAGGTATGCTTGTTTCGGTTACAGAAGATACTGCTGAGAAGAATGGCTTGTATATGTTGACAAATGCTGATGCAACTCAATTATCATCTTGGACAAAACTAGGTGAAGGTGGTGGAACCACACTCACAGGAGCTAGTTATAGCCAAGCAACAGGAGAACTTGTCCTTTCATTATCTGATGGTAATGATGTAACTGTTTTAATTAATTCAGGTACTTTATTTGAATTTACAGGTATTGGAAATACACACTTTACAGTAAATGATTCAGCAGGTTATGAAAATATTAATAGTATAAACAATCCTACTCTTTATGTAAATAGAGGAGAAACTTATACTTTTAGAAGAGTTACTGCTGGACATCCAATGGATATTGAAGATGCAGCAACTAATACTAGTATTTCTGCTGGTATTAATGCAGGTTCTTTACCAGTAATACAAGGCAATGATTTAGTATGGACAATACCATTCGATGCACAAAACGAATATGAATACCATTGTACAGTCGTAGGACATGAAGCAATGAGAGGTACTATTAAAGTAGTATCTGATGGAGTAGATGGAACTTCTCCAACTTATGCAACTACATTCAATGGACCACATAGTCTTGGTGACAGTCGTAATCCGGGCGACGCATTAGGTTCAGTAACAGTAGATACTGATTTAGCATATCAAGGTGGTGAATACATTATAGTAAGTAGAGTTGTAAGTCCGGGAAGTTATGATATTGCACAAGTAACATCATATAATAGTTCTACTGGTGTAATAACATGGAATAACATATCTCAAACTGATAATTATTCCGGTAGTGAAGATTGGAATATTAATTTAACTGGTGTACCAGGAACAGATGGTTATTCAGCAAAATACGATACTGTATTTAATGCAGCTCACGGAACAGATGAAAGTCGTAGCCCTAATGAATCACTAGGTTCATTAACGATAGAAGCGGGCTTATCATATATTGGTGGTGAATACATTACTGTTTCACCGGTTGTGAGCCCTGCAAATATTCAAACAGCAAGAGTAACTACATACGATGCTAGTACTGGTGTAATAACATTTGAACATATATCACATACAGGTTCTCAATCATATTCAGGTAGTGAAGATTGGAATCTTAATTTAAGTGGAGCTTCAGGTACTGATGGTACTGACGGAACAGATGGTACTGACGGAACATCTGGTTCTTCTGGATTATCTGGTGTTGACGGTCTTAAAGGTGAAAAAGGTCAGTCTGGTACAGATGGTGGTCCTGGTTCTGATGGAACATCTGGTTCAAGCGGATTATCTGGTGTTGATGGTCTTAAAGGTGAAAAGGGTCAGTCTGGTACAGATGGTGGTCCTGGTTCTGATGGAACATCTGGTTCAAGTGGATTATCTGGTGTAGATGGCCAAAAAGGTGATAAAGGTGAAGCAGGTTCTGCTGGAGCCGATGGTACTGATGGTTCAAGCGGATTATCTGGTGTTGATGGTCTTAAAGGTGAAAAGGGTCAGTCTGGTACAGATGGTGGTCCTGGTGCTGATGGTACAGACGGTTCTGATGGAACAAGTGGCTCTTCTGGATTATCTGGTGTAGATGGTCTTAAAGGTCAAAAAGGTGAAGCAGGTTCTGATGGAGCTGATGGTGCTGATGGAACTGATGGAACAGATGGTACTGACGGTGTAGATGGTGGCGGTGGTTCTTCTGGATTATCTGGTGTTGATGGTGTCAAAGGTCAAAAGGGTCAGTCTGGTACAGATGGTGGTCCTGGTGCTGATGGAACTGATGGTACAGATGGTACAGACGGTGCAGATGGTTCTGATGGAACAAGTGGTTCTTCTGGATTATCTGGTGTAGATGGTCTTAAAGGTCAAAAAGGTGAAGCTGGTACTGCTGGTGCAGATGGAACAGATGGTAACGATGGTACTGATGGTAACGATGGCTCTTCTGGATTATCTGGTGTAGATGGTCTTAAAGGTCAAAAAGGTGAAGCTGGTACTGCTGGTGCAGATGGCACTAACGGTGCAGATGGTAACGATGGAACTGACGGTGTAGATGGTAATGATGGTTCTGATGGAACGTCTGGTTCAAGCGGATTATCTGGTGTAGATGGTATTAAAGGTCAAAAGGGTCAAGCTGGTACTGCTGGTGCAGATGGTAACGATGGTGCAGATGGTAACGATGGTTCTAATGGAACATCTGGTTCTTCTGGATTATCTGGTGTCGATGGTATTAAAGGTCAAAAGGGTCAATCTGGTACAGATGGTGGTCCTGGTGCTGATGGTACAGATGGTAATGATGGTAATGATGGTTCTGATGGAACATCTGGTTCTTCTGGATTATCTGGTGTCGATGGTATTAAAGGTCAAAAAGGTGAAGCAGGTTCTGATGGAGCTGCAGGTGCAAGAGGTTCTGCAGGTGCCGGTGGTGCTGATGGTACTGATGGTACTGATGGTACTGACGGTATAGATGGTACTAATGGAACAGATGGTGTAGATGGTTCTGATGGAACATCTGGTTCTTCTGGATTATCTGGAGTAGATGGTGTTAAAGGTCAAAAAGGTGAAATTGGCCAAAAAGGTGAAGCTGGTTCTCATGGAACTTCCGGAGCTAAAGGTAATACAGGTACTTCAGTAACGATATTAGGTTCTTACGAAAATACAGGTCAATTACCTGTAAATGGTAATACTAACGGAGACGGTTATATTATCGATGGTGATTTATATGTTTGGGATGGTACTCAATTTAATAATGTAGGTAGTATTGAAGGTCCACAAGGTGATACTGGTGAAAAAGGCCTACCTGGTGCTGATGGTAACGATGGTAACGATGGTTCTGATGGAACAAGTGGTTCTTCTGGATTATCTGGTGTAGATGGTCTTAAAGGTATAGCTGGTAATAAAGGTGAAACTGGTCAAAAAGGTCAGGCTGGAGTAGATGGAACTGACGGTACTAATGGTGCTGACGGTACTAATGGTACAGATGGTACTAATGGAACAGATGGTGCAGATGGTACTAACGGTAATGATGGTTCTGATGGAACAAGTGGTTCTTCTGGATTATCTGGTGTAGATGGTATTAAAGGCTCAACAGGTTCTAAAGGTGGTACTGGTCAAAAGGGTCAGGCTGGAGTAGATGGTGTTGATGGTGGTGATGGTGCTAAAGGAGATATAGGTCTAAAAGGTCAAACCGGTGCAGATGGTGCTGATGGTGGCGATGGCGCTAAAGGTGATACTGGTCTAAAGGGTCAGGCTGGTGCAGATGGTAACGATGGTGTAGATGGTAACGATGGTTCTAATGGAACATCTGGTTCTTCTGGATTATCTGGTGTAGATGGTATTAAAGGCTCAACCGGTTCTAAAGGTGGTACTGGTCAAAAAGGTCAAGCTGGTGCAGATGGTGTAGATGGCGGCGATGGCGCTAAAGGTGATATTGGTGAAAAAGGTCAGGCTGGAGCAGATGGCTCTGATGGTGATAAAGGTGATACAGGTCTAAAAGGTCAAGCTGGTGCAGATGGTGTAGATGGTGGCGATGGTAATGATGGTTCTAATGGAACATCTGGTTCTTCTGGATTATCTGGCGTAGATGGTATTAAAGGCTCAACCGGTTCTAAAGGTGGTACTGGTCAAAAAGGTCAAGCTGGTGCAGATGGTGTTGATGGTAACGATGGTACTGATGGTGCTAAAGGTAATACTGGTCAAAAAGGTCAAGCTGGAGCAGATGGTGCTGATGGTTCTGACGGTGATAAAGGTGATACTGGTCTAAAAGGTCAAGCTGGAGCAGGCGGTGCTGATGGTGTAGATGGTAACGATGGTACTGATGGAACATCTGGTTCTTCTGGATTATCTGGTGTAGATGGAGTTAAAGGACAAAAAGGTGCAACAGGCTCAACAGGCTCTAAAGGTGGTAGTGGTCAAAAAGGTGATACTGGTCTAAAAGGTCAAGCTGGAGCAGATGGCGCAGATGGTAATGATGGTGCTGATGGTACTAATGGTGCTAAAGGAGATACAGGTCTAAAAGGCCAAGCTGGTGCAGATGGCGCAGATGGTAACGATGGTGCTAAAGGAGATACTGGTCAAAAAGGTGCAACTGGTTCAGATGGTTCTAACGGTGGTGATGGTGAAGATGGACTTAAAGGTGCAACTGGCCCAGAAGGTCCCGGAGGAGATAGTGGATTATCTGGTGTAGATGGTATTAAAGGAGATACAGGTACTGGTCTTAAAGGTGAACCTGGTCAAAAAGGTGCAACTGGAACTGGTGTTAAAGGTGAACCTGGTCAAAAAGGTGCAACTGGAACTGGTGTTAAAGGTGATACTGGTCAAAAAGGTGCAACAGGAACTAAAGGTACAACTGGACCTGCTGGACCTGCAGCATATCAATATGAGCATATAGCTTTAAACCCTATTGCTAGAAATGAAGCGTTCCTTGCTACAAATGTCCAAGAGGCTTTTGTATTTGTACCAACTGATTTAACAGGTACTTTAACAAAAATAGAATGTGCATATAACGTAAAAGCTACACAAGCTGCAGCTTTTGAATTAATAGCAGTAGATTCTGCAAATCAAAGTACAACAGCAGCAACATGGACTATTCCAGCAAATACAAAACACTTTATTTTATCAAGTCTGAATGTATCGGGGCTTAATAGTAAAACAGTTTATATTCGTTGTACTGAAGGTGGTGCTAATGCCTATGGGTTTACAGCAACACTAATGTGGCAACAATAAATATATAAACTAATTTACTAACATGGCGTTATCGGTTAAAAAATTCATAAATGATTTAACTTGCCCAGAACCCTCGGCGCAAGTAAATGTAATGTACCACCCAACATCCTCTAGTGTGTTATGTGACGGTGGTGGTACTCCGACCGCAATATTTTCTAATAATTCTAGCCTTGGAACTATTGCAGCCAATGGTGGTTCTGGTTCTGGCGCTGGTGCTGGTTCAAGTGCGTATGCTGCAGGTCCAGACACATGTTCTGAGGGCATGGATGTTGTGTTTGTAGTAGATTATACAGGTTCAATGGGCGGCGCAATAGATGGCGTTAAAACAGGTATTAGCAATATAGTTAGTACTATTAATTCTGAATCTGGAGGTAATTATAGATTAGGATTAGTATTATTCGATGGTGGTAGATCAAACTATAATACCAGTAATTTTTATACTTCTTTACCAGCTGGACAAAAGATTAATGAATCATCTGGTAATGTACTTATTACATGTGCTGAAATGATGGATGGTGTTGGTAATTCTAGCTCATTCCAAACAGCTCTTAATTCGATCAATACAACTGATATGCCAATTGGCGATTCTAAAGAACATGGACTTAGAGCTATAAGCGAAGTAGTTGATAATCAATTTGCTGGGTCTTTTAGATCTGATATGCAGAAATTAATAATATTAATTACAGATGATGGACCAGAAGAAGATGCTCTTTATACAATTGGCGTAGTTAATTCTTTAGAACAAGAAGGAATACAAGTATTATACCAAACTAGTCAAGCTGCAAATGGAGATAGTAGATATAATTCAACAGTTCAAGAACCAATGCCCCAAGGAGCAGCTACTTATGGATTAAACTTTAATTCTTCATGGACTAGTAGTTTAACTTCTGCAATTTCAACCCTATGTGATAACACATATTTATATTCATGTGATGAAATAGCAAATGGTTGGTATATGGAACCAGGAGATAGCGTTGCATATAACTGGAATGGAAGTGCATGGACATCAACTACCTGTAGTTATACAGTAAAAGTTAATTTAGCTAAAGCGGCAAATTCAGGAACATGGAATATTAAACCAATTCCGACAACACACCCAAATTATTTTGATGCAAATACTTTTATATTTACTGGAAATTACTCTACTTCAAATTCATACGGATCAACTGGTACTTTAACATGGGAATTAGATGATACAACAGATTATACCGTTGAAGATATTACTGGTGTAGTTGAATCTACTCAATCTGGTACTGCTGGATATTTTCAGACGTTTACAGATAATGGTGTTGGACATTCTGGTACTGATGCTGGTTTGGCTGTAAATGAATTTTCTATTGCAGGACCTATGCTTGAAGATGCAGAATATACTATTACACTTTCTGCTAAAACTAAAGCAAACACATATAATATGAAAGTGATTGTAATTGCAGATGAACCAGATACATTAGATGCTGACGATAATGCTCAATCGCCATCAGGTGCTATTGATGTCACAGGAACAGATCCAGCTAGTTTTTGGCTAAATGCTGCATCATCATACACAACAAAAACAGGAGCTACATTTTATACCTTTTCAGGTGTGACAGGCTCTTCACATAATTTTGAGTTAGCTTTAGCTCCAGTACCATCAGATTATTCTATAGATGTTACAGGATATACAGATAGTTATTCAAATACAGCCTCTCAAAATGCTATAGGACCTAATATAGTTGTAAACGATACTTCTGTTACAGGTACATTTACAATGCCATCTGGCGGAGGTATAGCAGAGATATTCCTAGAAGGACAAGTAAATCAACCTAATTATGAATTTGATTTAACAGTAACGGATTCAATTGCTGGAATTTCAGTACTTAATGCTGACCAATCGCAGAGTTTTACAGGTTATACTGGAGATACGTTTGTTTGGGCTGCAGATTTAGTAATTGGAACAGATTACGACAGCTTTACAATAGATTATACTAATACTGCGGCAAATCCTTCAACTTATGTTAGTATCGGCTCTGGAGCCGGAGCTGGACATGATGTACATGGTGTAGTTACAATGCCATCAGGAGGAGGATCGTCAACAGTAACTGTTGCAGGTACTAGTACCGAATCAGAATATGACATGTCACTTACGTTTACTGATGATTTTAGCGGAGAAGAAACTTATGGAGGTCCAATTACTGTAAGTGGTAATGCTGGTGAATTAATTACAACAACAAGAACATTATCAGGAACAGATTCTGATATAACTTACTCTATTAGTACAGTAACATCTGATAATACAGATGTGGTAGTAACTAAATCAGGAACAACATTAACTATTAAAACAACAATGCCATCCGGCGGAGGTAGTGCAACTATAGATGTAGCAGGATCTTCTAGTGTAAATAGTTATTCATATACTGTTAGATTTGAAATACCTACAAAATTCCAAAGCCTTTATTATGGTTGGAAAAATGAAGCAGACGAAAATATTCAAACAGGCGTAACATACGTTGATGTGCCAGTTTCTGGTAATGCTGGAGATGTAATTAGTATTGTGGCACCAGTTGCTCTGGTTACAGTACAAGATTATCAAAGAGTAACTCCAACAACAAGTAGTAGTCTTAATTCTGAGATAACAAATGAAGGTGGTACTAATGGTAGCTTTACAGGTGGAACTAATACAATACAACATGCATATACTCCATCATGTACATTAACAATGCCATCAGGTGGAGGTTCGGTTACAATACCAACATATATGACAACTTCAGAAAAATCTCATGCATTTAGCTTAGTAGTTTCTACTGATAGTGGTTCAAGTGGTGTTACAGCAACATCACAAGCATGTTCTACTGATCCAGCTGGAGTTAGTAGAGGTGCTATTGTATCTGGAGTACAAGTAATTGCATTTGCAGGTAATACTGGATCAACATTTAATACTATTCAAGTTCCAGTAAGACCAAATAATACTACAGATTACGATAATGAAATAGATTCATTTACAGTAGCTCCTCTAGCTGCAAGTGCTGCTACAACAGTAGTAGAACGTAATAATTATTGTGGTGCTAATGTAGAATATGCAGATATTGATTTTGAAATGCCATCATTAGATCCAAGATTTGGATTATCTATTAATAGCGGTACAGTAGTAGTAAATGATACAGTAACTGCAATTTCAAGATCATTTACACTTAACTACACAGATTCAATATCGAACGCAGGTCCTGCTAGAGCATCAGATACATTTACAGGTGGTGTCGGAACTACTCATAATTATTCAATTGCATACTCTGCTTCTTCTGGATATACTTTAGCATTAAGCGGGGCAAGTGATGATAGTAGTGCTGTAACTGTGGCCCGATCTGGTAATACAGTAAGTGGTGTTGTAACAATGCCATCTGGTGGTGGTAGTGCAACTGTAACGGCAACAGGAACATCAACACAAGACAAATATAGATATACAGTAACATTATCTGAAGCTATTTCTAACGCTGCTATAGTTGGAGCAAATGCTGAAGGTATTAAAACACTAACAGTAGACTTAGTTCCAGGAGCAACACATACATTTACCGAGGCAATATCAGTAACTAGTGGATATTATTGGTCATCAGGCCCTACTATATCTGATAATCAGAGTCATGCTACATCGTCTGTTAATTCAAGTGGAGCAATTTCAATTACAGTAACTGGAGGTTCAGCAAATAGATCTGCAGCCGTACTCGTGGATGGTAGAACAAGTGTAATACAAAGAACATTAACAGTTAATTACCGAGATGGTAGTTTAGGTATAGCAGGTGCAAATGTAACATCTGGTTCAGGCGCTGGTTATACAACATATACACAAGACTCATTTACTGGAGTCCCAGGTGCAACAGGTACTAAAACTTTATATTACATGCCAAATTCTGGATATGTGTCAGCATCTATTAATAGTATCGCTTCATCAAATACTGATTTAGCCACTGGTACTGCAGGATCGGGTGCAAATGCAGGTCAAGCATGGACATTAAATTATACAATACCTAGCTCTAATACATCAGTTACTGTTACGGTTAACGGAAGTGGAGTTGCAGCAACTGCGGCAACAACATTAGCGACAGTAGCTACAACTGCTCCGACTCAGGCTACTGCGGCAACAACTGTACCAACTCAGGCTACTAAGGCAACCGTTGCTCCGACTCAGGCTACTGCGGCAACGACATTAGCGACTGCAGCTACAACAAGAGCGACGAATGCTACAGTTCAACCAACAGAAGACGCATATTTCTATTATCAAGTTGAAGATTGTTCCGGAAATTCATGGAATGCTAAAGCAACGTATACCGCTGCAAGATTTACTAACCATGAAGCAGGAATCGTGCCTGTTGGATTCGATGGAAATATCGCAACAATCACTAGGTTGTTGATGTCTCCTGAAACCGGAGATGTAGTACATTTAATGTACCAAACAAATGAAACCTGTGAAGGTGGCGGCGGCGCTGAACCGATTGAAGGCGGCGGAGGCGGCGGAGGCGGCGCCGGTGAAGGCGAAGAAGGGCTAAGAGAACCAGGAGGCCGAGAAATGGAGAATGAGTTATGATCTCAACTATTGATGGTTTAGAGTAAACTTTTTTTAAGACATATATATAATTAGTAGAAGATTTAAAGTTTTAAATTAAACTAATAATATATGGAAAATACCATTCAAATACCTAAGATTATACATCAAATATGGGTAGGCGAGAAAGAAATGCCCGAGCATTGCCAACAATTCGTACAGAAAATGAAAGATTTACATCCAGACTGGGATGTAAAATTATGGGGTAACGAAGTTTTTACAGAAGTCTATAAAGAAGATCCGTTTTTACAAAATTATATTAAAGATCCCGAGTTATATAAATGGGCATTTATCTCAGATAGAGTAAGATTGTTGCTTTTAAGAGACTATGGCGGCATTTATTGTGATGTAGACGCGATGCCTGTTAGGCCATTCGACGTAATTAGAGATCAACTAACTCCTCAACATACTTTTTTCTCAGGACTAAAACCAACACAAGCAAATAATACTCTTTATGATTGTACAGTGTATGGGTCAGCTCCAAATTCTAGAATAATCAATGAGTGTTTATCAGTTTATGATAGAATTAATTGGGCTCATGGATGTAAAACATTCTCTGATAAAATAATTCAAAAGATCGGACCAGACGTTGCATGTTTTAGTTATGAATACTTTTACAATTGGGAAATAAATGATAAAACAATTGTACTTCACGATGTTTTAGACACTAGATTGTTTTCTTGGGTAGATCCAGATAAAAGAGCAGCCGGAGCTATTGAATGGTAGTACCCAGTAGCTAGTTAGACGACCGTGAACTAGATATATACAAAATAACAATAGTTTACATACCAAAAATAAAAGGTTCTTTAGAACTCATAATATGACCGACTTAATTTATCTATGTGCACAGCCAGCAACCTACTATTATTCATGGCAAGTAGATGCAATGTTACTCTCTTTTCAAAAATACGGAAAGTTAGATCTTTCAAAATGCCATATTGTATGTGCAATTCAAGGCGGTGGAATAGACCCATGGTTTCAAAAAGTTGCAGACAAATGGAAAAAACAGGGAGTAGGATTTTACTGGTATAAAGATGATAGAAAGGGACCTAGATATATTTCATCTGTTAGACCTCATATTTTAGAAAAACATTGGTCAGCAAATCCTTGGTTATCGAAAAAAGCAGTGATGTATCATGATTGTGATATTGCTTTAACAAAACCAATAAAAGTCGATGACAAATTAAATGAGTCTCAAGATAAAGAATGCTTCTTATCAGATACAAGAACTTATATTGGACCACATTACTTAGATGGCTTTAAAAATAACTTAACAGAAGATATGTGTGCTATCGTAGACATTCCTGTTGAGCTAGTAAGATCTAAAGAAGCAGAGTCCGGAGGAGCACAATATATGCTAAAACCAGGGATAGATTCTCAATATTGGCGAGATGTTTTCGTTGATTCTGAGAGATTATTCGAAGAAATTAGCAAAAAAGTTAACAAAATCAAGAAAGATGAGCCAGATTGGCACCCATTACAGATCTGGTGCGCAGATATGTGGGCTGTACTATGGAATTTATGGAAAAGAGGCTACACTACTCCAATTACGATAGATTTTGAATTTACTTGGGGAACTCAAAACATGGAAATGTGGGATAAACATGCAATATTTCATAATGCTGGAGTAGTTACAAATCCTAAAGATGGTTCTCCATTTTACAAGGCTTTATATATGAAGAGCTCTCCGTTTCTAGCTCCGGATGTAGATCCAAAATGGGCATCGCATAATTATCATGCTCTAATTAAAGAATCTTATCAAGCAACTGAAATGGATGCAGGAACATTAGGACTTGGATTTAATGACGGAATTAGTTTTATGGTTCCAACATGGAAAAGAACACATCTACTAGAAGAGGCAGTAGAATCTTTCTTAAGACAGACTAATAAGAACTGTGAAATGGTAATTATTAATGATGACCCTAGTATTAAATACAAATATGATAATCCTAAAGTAAAAATTCATAATGTACCTAAGTTTGAAAGGTTTATGGACAAGCTTAAGTTTGGATTTGACCAATGTAAGTTTAACCACATGTACAGATTGGACGATGATGACTTATTATTACCAAGTGCCTGTGATATAGTATTGAGACATACACAAGCACATCCGGATATGGATTTATATGCTGCTGCTCAACATTATTATGTTGGTGTAAATCAGATCGATCAAAACGGATTAGGCAGTGCTGTTAATACCGGTAATACATTCTCTAAAAAGTTTATTGAATGGTTAGATTGGGATAATGCACCAGAGCCTCCAGGAGAAGATCAATGGATGGTCTATTATCCAGATATTAGAAATTATGAGTTTGATGAGGTTACTATGCTTTATAGATGGGGTATAAGTTCCGCGCACTTAACACACAAATCACCAAATAAAACTTTAGCAGAATTTCAACAGAGACATGATAGAGCAGTAAAACATGAACCAGATAGAGAGGGAATAGAAGAATATACACTACAACCACACTTTACTAGAAACTGGTATGATACAGACTTTTTAAATGGAGGACCTCTTAATATAGATGATGTAAAACCAAGACCAGAAAATATATGGTTCTATTGGGATGGTAACTGTGAAGGAGAGAGATTACAACAGTTATATGATTCCTTAATTTCAACCAGGTATTTTAATCCTCATAGACCAATCTACTTAGTAAGTAATACATTTGACCAACTACCTATTTTTACAGAACATAAGATCACAGTAGTAAGATGGTCAGATACGATTTATAGACACATGCCAAACGGAGCAGCATGGAAACCTCTGTATAATGCAGCATCAGCCAGAGACAGATGTGATCTATTAAGATTCCTATTCTTAAAAGGCTGGGGAGGTTCATATATTGATTCTGATGATATGGCAGTAAGGCCTCTACCACCAGTACATGTAAAGAATATAGTTTGTAGATCTTACGATCCACATACTTGTCACTATGATGGCTTAAAGCCAGAAGACTGTCTACCTGGCCACTTAAGAGGTAAGCCAGAATTTAATCATATACCTATCTTTCCGCGCACAGACATCTGGTTAAATCATCACCTAGATAGTCCAATAGTCAATGCTCTACTTAATAGACCGGAACACGATCCAAGTAAGGGTATTAACACCATATATTCACATGCAGATGGAGGTTCAGTAGGATGGCAAACAATGATATTAAGAGCCTGTGAAGACAACATGGCAACACATGGAAAAGACTGGCACTTAGAGATGACACTACTCTACCTATTTGAATCTCATGTAGCTAATTGTTCAGTATGGGATCAGGGTAAACACGGAGGAGAAATGCATAAGATCTATCCAAAAGGAGATGGTAATTGGGGGCAACAGAAATACCCAAGACAACAGGCAGTTCAATTCCTATATAAGTGTATGGAAGAATTCCCTCTAGCTACTCACTTATGGTTACATGATAAGGGAGATGGGATCTCTAAGGAGTGGCACTGGGACTACAATGAAGACTGGGCACTACTCTCTACACACTGGATTCAACATATTAGAAAGGTAGCCGGTATTCCCAGCATCCACACCAAATAATGATACTCCTTAAATGCCTCTTAATGCTAATCTGCTTCTGGGGCATTATGAATCGTATTCTAACCCGGCTAGATGATGGCTACTGGTGGAAGCCGGCAAAGCGGACTAAGTTCAAACCGCGCTCGACAAAGCACAACAAATCTCAACAAGAACATAAGACACCAAAGGGAACAGAGTAAACAAACACTACACATACACATACGTAACCCAATAGAACACATAAGTAACATGGAACACATATACATCATAGGTATAATAAGTATAATGATAACACTACATCTATATAAGGACTATAGGGATAACAAGCACAATCTATAACAGTAGCCTATTCCTGCCCAGTTAGGTAATATATACCCATACCAGCCAGTATCTGCCAGTCTAGGCCATAAGGGCATAGCCAAGTAAAGTAGATATATACCAACTTTTCACTATCAAAAAGTGGCTTTGGGCCAAGATGGGCCCACGTTCAGTCAATTTCAATGTTACCAGCGGTCCAGTCAAATGGGGGCGCGCCAACACACACGCTTGGCGGCCTCGCAGGGGCCCGATCGCGATCCCACCCACAATACCACATAGCAAGGGGCCTACTGCTGCCACAGTGGCCCCTCTGGGTGTAATTAAAAACGGTGGATTGGGTTATGCCTCCACCTGGGCGTTAATGTCTGCAATGGCCTCTTCTTCTGCCAATTGCGCCTCAGTCTTCAGTTCGCCAAAGAGTGCATCGAATGCGCCCTCCTCGTTTTCTAACTTCTGACGCTCTTCAGCCAACATAGACTCATTCAGTAGATCTCGTTGGTAACGGGCCTGGTCAAAGGTAACTCCATTCTCAAAGTTAAAGAACATCTTTTGGCCTACTTGACCCAACCTGTTCTTACTAAACTCCATATAACGTTGGGCAGAGTTTTCGCCACCTTTCCAATTGAGCTCCATCATCGCAGTAGTCATGTGCTTCAGCTTATTAGAACCCACAAA
>VMHT01046969.1_pt1 | contig 17695 bp, 38 predicted proteins | sample 4693611 | NCBI WGS metagenome assembly VMHT01 (sample SAMN12280063, study PRJNA550983) | marine metagenome | isolation source: seawater sampled from same location over 5 years 0.02-0.2 micron viral filtrate | place: USA: collected off the coast of southern California halfway between the port... ...
AATTGATTATAACGTTACAGCTATTCCAACTGTTATTGTGTTTGATAATGGTATTGAAAAAGCTAGGTTTAATCCTAATGTAATGTTTAAATTAGAAGCAGATAAAAAAATGGTACAACACTCGGTTGATACTATAACACTTAATAAATTTCAATAATTATGGCATTTAAAATGAAGGGTTTTAATCCCGGTAAAGGAACAGGTATGGATGGCGCTTTTTCAAAAGCGTTGGTTGGTAATCAAAAAAATTTACCTGAGCATCTTAAAGCAAAAATAGAAGCTGCACCAGAATCTCCTAATAAAATGGTTAAAAAATCTCCAATGAAAAAGATGGATCCACCTAAAACTCAAGCTAAGATAAAGAAAATGATAGTGTCTGGTATTGAAAAGAATATGGACGATAGAGATATTAGAAATAAAATAAACAAAATGTCTAGTGGTAATCTTGATTACACATATGACAGAAAAACTAAAAAAGTTACAATTAAAAAAGGTAATACAACTGGTTTTGAAGGAATGAATGAAACAGACCCAGATAAAGGATAAAATTATGGCTTACACGCAAAATAGAAATCCAATACCTAAAACTGGATGTGGTAGACGCCGCATAGAGCAGATGGGTAATCCATTTAAAAAAATTAGTGCTAGTTGTAAAGCTCAGGCTAAAAAAAAGTTTAAAGTGTGGCCTAGCGCTTATGCTTCTGGTTGGGGAGTTAGATGCACAAGAGGTGATTTTAAAAAATAAGTAATGTTTAAAGGTTTTAATATAGATAAATTTAAAAACATAAAGCCACCTTCTGATAATTCGTTTAATACGATGCAGGAGGTTAAGCATTTAAATACAATACCTATGAATAAGAAATCTGTTCAAAGGTACGATAACATTGAAAAAACATTTGCTGACATAGCAGCTAAAAATAATATAACTAATTATGACGCTAAATTAGTTGGTGATTTAATTAAAAAATCAGCACCAGTAGTTAGTAGATTAAAAAAGCATTTCAACAGACCTAGGCCAAAAGTTTTAGCTAAAAAGTTAGGTATTAACATGGTTGATTATGAAATGAGTTCTATGAAAACGCCTTCATATCCTAGTGGTCATTCAACTCAAGGTGTATTAATAGGCAAAATACTAGCAGATAAATTTCCTAAAGCAGCTAATCAATTTATTAAAGCTGGGAAAAATATATCTGACAGTAGAAGAATAGCTAAAGCTCATTATAAATCTGATAGCGTAATGGGTGAAAAGCTAGGTGAAGAAATGTATCAACATATAAAAGGTAAAGTATAATGGCGTTTAAAATGAAAGGCTTTGTAGCGTTTGAAGGTAGCTCTCCAATGAAGTGTTGGAAAGGCTATGAGCGCGTGCCTGGCACAGCTAAAGGAGCTAAAGGTAGTTGCCGTAAATCTTCACCAATGAGAAAACAAAAAGGTGGCGGTACAACTAAAACTTGTTTACCAGCGGCTAAGATACGTAGCATGAGTAGTGAAAAAAGAAAAGAGCTGGTAAGCTCTAAAAAATCAGCTGGTGCAGCTGGTAAATATAAAAGATCATCTAAGACAAATGTAAAAGGTGCTCGTAAAAAAGGAGCAACATTAAGAGACTGGTTTCAAAAAGAAGACTGGAGAAGAGTAGATGATCCATCAAAAAAATGTGGAGAATAATATGGCTTTTAAAATGAAAGGCTTTACGCCGTACACAAAATCAGCAGAGCCAAGACGAACTATAGGTCCTGGTAAAAATTTTAATAAAGCAAAGCCAACTGGAACAGGCGCTGCTGCTGGTGGAGGTATGACTCAAAAGGGAGTTGATGAGTACAAGCGTAAAAATCCAGGAAGTAAATTGCAGACCGCTGTTACTACTAAGCCATCTGAATTAAAACCAGGTAGCAAGAAAGCTAAGCGTAGAAAATCATTCTGCGCTAGATCAAAGGGCTGGACTGGTGAAAGAGGTAGGGCTGCTAGAAGAAGATGGAATTGTTAAAAAAAAAGGGAGCCGTCAAGCTCCCTTTATTTATTTACATATTATTTTTAGTTTCTTGAACTTGCACCCTGACATCTTGTGCCATTGATTTAATTGACTGCATACTCTTTCTAACCCTAGTTCCAGCGGACTTATTACCACCTGTAAACTTTTCTATGTTTTCATGAGCACTGTGCATTTCATTTTGCATTTCATCTAATAATTCTTCTAAATTCATATTTTAAATTTTATTTAATTAAACAACTTCACAGTTACCACCAGCGCAAGCAAGCTCGCCTGATAAGTCTGTGTTATCATCAGTCTCTATTATTTTCGTTAAGTTGACGTCAGATAATACTTTGGACATTTTATTGTATTCGGCTTCGTCAATGTCCTCAAACGGAGCTTGTGTATACGTACCACCATCATATGGTAATACTGATAACCCATTGTAATATTCTCTATTACTCCACATCCACTCACCTGCTTTCTCCCACTCATTTCCTTTTAAAGATATTGTAGCTGATACATTATGTGTATTACTACCTCGTCTATGACCAGGTTTAATCCATTCTTGTGCTACACGTTTTACTCTTTCTAAAGTATCAAATGGTGATTCAGTTCTAAGTATTGATTTAGCTGGGGCTTTCTGTGGTACAGAAATAACAGCTGTATCGTGTGGTCTGAAGTATTCATCTTCAATTAATTCAGGGTGTGACTTAGATAAATATTTATATATAGCCTCGTTCTTTCCTACGCGCATCCTACGGACATAATAATCATTATGCCACGCATGAATACCCGATGACGTTCCGAGGACCAGAGATGTCGTCCCTGCAGGTTTTACGGTTGTACATCTAGCTGATGTCTTTATGCCTATAATCTTCGCTACTCTTGCATTTTCTTTTGTTACGATATTTGCAGCGTCCTTCATATCCATTTGGAGCACAGCGGCACTCCCTATTCCTGTCATTGACACACCTATAAGAGCGTCTTTCTCTGTTGTCTCTTTCCATATTTCTCTAAGATAGTGGAAGTCGGTATACGCGGCTTGAATTGTTCCAATAAAAGCAGCAGCTTTGACTCTGTTATTAAAATCCTCTTGGCTTTCAATATCAGAAACGTTTACTTCACATAGATTACAAAACTGAAATGGCCTAAGCGCTATCTCACAACACGGGTTAGTTCCCCAATCTTTGTCATTGTTTAGATATATACCAGGCTCTCCAGCTCCAGATAGCTCAACGCGTTTCCATAAGTCCATAAAAAACTCTTTAGTTACTTTATGTCTCATTAAAACAGCTGAGTTATTAGATCTACCTCTTTGTGGGTCTGTTTCCCACCATTGCCCTGACTTACAAGATATCATTTCATTGTCAGTAGCAGTAAACAAACTGATTAATGCAGCTCGTCTAATACCACCAGCTAATACAGCATCTGCTATATGACAAATAATATCGTGCACTTCAAGTGAAGTTAAAGCATCACCGTCTTCTTTTGATTGAAGTATACCTTCAACCTTGATTAAACATTCTTTTAAAGGCTGTGGACCAGGTGCTTTACCACCTGATGTCACTAACCTAGCACCCTTTGGCCTGATACAAGTATAATCAAAGTTTATCTTAGAGGCTTTTTTACCACCAAGGTAAGATTTAATTAATACTTTAACTGAATCAGACCAACCTTCAATTGAATCACCTATAACAAAACGTTTAGACCTTTTCATAAAAGGCCTTGTTATTACAGGTAAGTCTTTGATGTGGTGCTGTTGAACCGAATAACCGACTCCACATCCTGAAAGTAATAGAAACATTATTTCATTAAAAGCTTCGATATCATCTACAGGTAAATACGAACAGTTATATAATCTATTAGGACTTACTTGTATTGGTTTACCAGCAAATTGTAAACTACGCATTGACGGTAAAATTTTTTTATCAAACACATAAGTGTATGCATCTAATATTTCGCTTTTTAATTTTGGGTAATTCTTGATATGCATCTCCATATTTCTTGTTACTAGCTCTTCCCAAGTTTCTCTACGATTTAACTCAGGCATAAACCTAGCATATTTCATATGAACAGTAATATCAGAAAGTATGTTTCTATTAATATCTTTCATTATTTATTTTCTATTATATCTTGTTAAACAAAAATCTACAAAAGGTAGATATACTACGTGGTTATTTCTTTTTTTTTCTTTGTATGTTCTCATACCAAAAAGTATTCCAGGATAAAATCCTATGCTAAATTCCCAATCCATTTTATTTATTTTTAGTTAATAATTCTATTACTTGATCACACTCTTTTTGGTTTTGAGGTTTATATAAAGTTACATGCGGATAGCATCTGTTAACAAAGTTTTTAAATAATTTCCATCTTATTGGAAAACTTTCGTTTGCTCTTCCTTTTGTTTCAATTATAAAACCATCTCCAACAAAATCTGGAGTGTATTTAATTGGTAATATTTTTTTGTTTCCTCTGTCTACAAATTGCCCTTTACCATTAGACTGTCTTTCGTAGCTTGAAGTTTCAAATTGAAACCCCTCTACTAAAGTATATGTTTGTCCTTCATATTTATTTTTTATGTTAGCTTGTTTTAAAGCTTTGTACATATACTTTTCTAAGCCAGAGGCGAAGGTTATACCGTCACATATAACCTTCTTTGACCTAACAGGTCCTCGTTTTTTATTCTTCCGATATTTCATCTAGTGTATCTTTAAGTTCTTCTTGTGCTGTCTGTATGTACAGAATTGCATCCATAAGTTCTTCTTGAATATCAACAAGGTATTTCATTAGACCTTTCATTTTTGTTGTTCTCTCTTCGTGAAGAGTCGTGCCATATTTTATAAAGCCTTCATTAGACCTTAATCTAAATTTATCTACTACACGTTTTACAACAGGATCTCTAAACTCTCCGTTATAGTCATCTCTGACTAGACCCTTAGCACTCATTATTTCTCTATCGCTCATATTAATTATTTTTTACAAATGTTCCATTAATCATTTTACCTTTACGTTTTGATATAACATTATACGCTGACGCAATACAGTTTTCTATTTTTAAATCATAAAGCTCTGCTAGGTTAGTTAGTACAACAACCATATCGCCGATACCATCTTTTATTTCAGGTAAGTCGGTTTTTAATACAGCTCTACCAACTTCGCCAGCTTCCTCCATTAATTTAACGTACTGAGTTTTAGGATCGCCTTTATCGTATATACCTTTGTCCTCAGCCCACTGTCTGATTAAATCAAACGTTGAAAGTTCATCTTGACAACAGTCTTCTGGATCACTGCATTTATTATTATAAAATTTAGTCATTGCTTTATTATATACATAACACCTATTATCATTATACATGGATGTCACTGCATTTTTAATAATCCAATTAGCTAAATCGTTATCTAAATAAACATCACCGTGATCTGTCTCCCATTGCATTTCAAGGTTATCCATAAGATGACCTTTCAATTTATTAAGAGGACATGGAAACGTGGTGGTCTGTTCTGTTACGTTTATCTTCATAGTCTTTAAATTAAAATTATTATTATTATTAAGTTTGTTATAAGGAACACGATCAACTCTGTAGCCGTATTCTTTTTGAAGTTCTATTTCTCTTTTAGATATATAATCTATATCTTCAGATTTTTCTATAACTTCATATTCACCTGGTTCGTAACCTTGTTGATCAGTGACTCTATTATACAAGTCAGTTGTACAACCTATTTTTTTACCAGGTATGTGATATAATATATATTCTTTACTCATTTATTTTTTCTATTATATTATTATACAAATGTAGATTGTGTGCAAAATGGAAATACTCACCTAGTCTTATTTCTAATCTATCAGCAATCATTAATTGTAATCTTGAGAAACAGTACTGATCGTTGCAGAAACCGTACCAGAGGTCATTAGAACGCATCGTAACACACATATTAAGTTTGCCGTCTACAATTGTAAACTGCACAGCATAGGTACATGGAGTATCATTTATGTAATCTTTACACTCTTTAGCATCATATATACTTATAGCCGCTTGTCTAGTGTTAGGATTATTTTTAAGTTGATAAACAATAGACTCTAATTGATCTTCACGTTTCCATTGCCAACCATAATTAGAATTAACATTACCATGTTCATCAGCCATGCGTTTCCATATCTCAGGAACCTTACCGTATAATTCACCTAGTTTTTTAATGTTTCTATCACCAGTTAAGTACCATTGCCATTCAGCTTCGGCGTAATCTTGTTTCCAGTTACGCTGTTCACAGCTTATATGATTATCCATTGGTTCTTCTATTGTAAAACCTACATTAAATAAAGCTTTAGTATCATCAAAGTCAACACCATATCTTAATATCTGACCTTTATAAAAATCAAAAGCTGAATTTGCATTATTAAATTTGTACATCATACTTTATATTTATTATAGTAATAATCTGCATACTCGTATATTTTTTCCATTATATCTTTTTTTTGATATGTGTTAGGATCGAGATGTATTTTATCACCAATTTTTATTTGTATTTTCCATTTGCTTTCATTATCTTTAAAATGATATTGAGGTCCTATTATAATGCCATTACTTTCACACCATAAGTAAGGTAATAACTTATCACCTTTTCTAGTGTTTTCTGGATAATTAGTATTGTTATTATGCCAGTGATTATTTATGTGGCTATTATCTAACTCTCCCATGGCAAAGGTCCTACGTTATCTTCACTGATTATTGGTATATAACTACCAGACTTTGGTTCCCAGTTAAAATGAGCTTCAGCTTGGTTTTCACCAAGGTTTTGAAATTTAACTTTCAACACTTTAACTTTAACTGTATTAGCATCATAATCTCTATGAACTAATAAACCGTGGTAACTAGCATCGTACCATTCACCACCACCTTTAATACTATACATCGTTGGCTCTTCAATTTTACCATCTTTGTCTCTGTACATTTTAGTAGGGTGAGCTACAACCATTACTAATACGTCATACTTTTTTGCAAATGTTTCTATTTTAGTTAAGTATTCCATAGTGTAACGATTAACATCTTCTGTTTTACAATCAACGTCTCTAATCTTATTAAAAGGATCAATGACTAAACATTTAATACCTTTACGTTTTACAAGCTCAGCACCTTTACGTAATACATCTTCTAAAGTGTATCTATCCATATCAATGAAGAAATAATTATCATTAATATGTTCAGTAACTTGTTTCCACTTTTCAGTATCAACATCATCTTTAGTTGGCATACCTTCCCATGTTTTACGTATTAGCTTGTGAGCATGTAGAAAATTAGGTTTGTTTTCAGGAGATGCGTAGGCTGTTTTCCAGCCGTAGTTTTTATTATAACCTATACACATCTGGTCTACAAAATCTGATTTACCTGATGACGGTATACCTGTTACAGTAATAAACTGTGAGGTATATGTCGAAAATATTCTATCAAAGTTTGATAAACCTACTTGAAAGCCAGGTTTAAAACCATTGTGTACAAAGTCTAATAAGTCAGCCTCTATATCTTTAAGAGTTGAAACACCTTCTAATGGAACTTGAGAAGCAGATGTTATAACTTTTCTAAGTTCTTCTGCTCCATGCTCTATTAAGAAGTCATTAGGGTCTTTGTTGCCATTAAAGTCTACTAAGTAGCAAACCTCAGCGCCAAGACGCCTAATAAATTCATATCTTAAAGCTTGACCGGCTTCGTCTGCATCAACTGCTAGTATTATTTTTTCTTTATCTTCAAAATAATCTATACAGTTATCTAGATAATCTAGATTATTACTGTTTAACGTGGCACCGTTAGGAACTGATATCACATTTTTAATTCCAGCTTCGTGTAATGCTAACGCATCCATTTCACCTTCAGTGATAACACACCAGTCATATCCTACAATACTATTTATATTGTAGAATATTTTTTCAGCGCCTTTGTATAGTTTAAAGTTTTTACGACCATCTCTATACTTTACATTAATAAGCTCATCACCCATAATATAATTAAATTGTATAGTGTTTTCTTTTTGGCCTGTTTGAGGCATATACTCTTCACCTGTGGTAACATTTAAGTCACGAAGGGAAGCTGGTGATATGCCTCTAGCCTTAAACCATTCAACAGCCTTGTCTTTAACTGGTTCAAATACTTCAACCGGTATTGGTTTTACATATTCTCTAGCAGCATTACCTTTACGTTGATACGTATGTAATTGAAAACTAGTGTTACAGTTATGACAAGTGCCGAGACCACGTTCCCAGTCATAAGAGCTACATTTAGCATCTCTATTTTTAGGTTGCCTAGTATGAGAACATAAAGGACATATCCCTTGTGTCTTACCTACATCTAAGCCATGTTGATTGAACTTGTCAATCAAAAATCCATTGATCTCTGTGTTTTCTACATTCATATTAAAACGGCAAATCTTCTTTAGCTGCAGCAGGGGCTGGTGCTCCCTTTTGCGGTTGATTATCTCGTGGAGCTGTAGCAACATTGTCACCATTTGTCCACACTACTTTAACGTTACCTAAATAGGTTTTAGCCTGTTTAGACTCACGTTCTTCCTTAGTTTGCTCGACGACAACTGGTCCTTGATTACCGAACTGGTCGACATCGTCATTAAGGGTAATGGTAATAGGTAAATACTTACCTTTCTTACCAACATATATTTTGTCCTTAGGTATCTCAGAGAGATTTATGGACGCTTTTATAATACTTGCCATATTTATTGATTTATTAAGTTAACTAATTCTTTTACTTTGTTTACAGATATACCTAATGTTCTTCTGTAATTATCCATACTTTTAGAGTAAGGATGTAACCCATCGCTAGAACTATTATTTACATAAAAGTTTTTATTATTTGCTCTGTGTTTTTTGCCTGATATTAAACAGGTCTTCATTTTATATCCCATGGTTTATAAGGTTTTAGTTATTAAAAATTGCTTACTGTCAAAATCTTCTGTCTTATAGAACAGATCGTACGCGTCAGTAGCTTTACGTACTTTTTCTTCACCGGTTTTATAAAAGTCCGGTGAACAGTCGAACAAACCTATTCGTAGAGTTTCTTTATCTATTACCATAAATAACATCTCATAACCGAATAGGTTGCTATAGATATAAGCTTGACTATCATAGTTAAATTTAGAAGCAGACCATCTAAACTTATCAATATCGCTAGTTGTTTTAAGGTCAATAATAAGTTTTTCGTTATGGTTTATAATATCTGCTTTTCCTTTCCATTTGTTACCGAATAATTCTGTAACAGCTGGAACTTCAAAATCTCCTTTTATAAGGCCTCTGCAAATGCTATTATCCATAACAGCTTCTTGCATTAGTTCTATTTTGTCAACCTCATGTTGTAGTAAACATATCTCTCCTTCAGACATTTCTTTATATTTCTTAGTATTCCTAGTACTAGACTCTATAATCCTAAAACTTTTAAGTTTATTAGGTTCTAGTATTGCAGTGTGAAAATAACCTCCTATCACCATTGCTGTTGATTTAGGTTTTGCTTCACGTAGCAACTTAGGATTTTTAAGTAATATAGATATATCTGAATTACTTAAGAACTGCTTACCATAGTCTCCATAGTAGTGTTCGTCCTGTTTTAATTTATTAATTACTTCTTGATTCATTTACTGCATTTTTTAATTTTAGTAATTCAACTGCTGTAATTGCATATTTAGACTCGATGGCAGATATAGCCCCTCCTCCTTTTACAAACTCAATAGCTTTATTAAATTGCTCTTCAGTCATTTTAGCTTTAGCTTTATTTACAATTTGTTTTGCTTTACTTGGTCCTGCTGTAGAGTCTGCATCGGCTGTATCATCAATTAAGAATAAATTGCCTAGTGCATACTTCTTGCCATACGACGAAGCCGCGCCAAATTGTTGTGCCGTTTGCATACCTTTTTGATTAAGGTCTACACCGACTATTGCTGTTGCTTTGATTGAATTTTCGCCATCAGAAACAATGGCTGTTGATTGTATAGTAGGAGGTGTATCAGCTATTAAGTCTTCATTGACTCTAACTGTTACGCCTTCTCTAAGTAAGAAAGGCTTTACTGCCTCGAGAATATCCTCAGCTTTACGGAAATAGTATTTTCCGAAAGAATTGTATGAGGATTTTTTTGCTTTTAATTCAGTCTGTATGACTGCTAATTTTTGGTTTAATTGTTTCATGGTTTATTGGTTTTGGTCTATATATATAATTACACGTTTATTTGTTAATTTACATTAGTAACCTACAGGTAGTCAATCACTTGCGAGTGCGGAACCTTCTCGATTAACTTGTCAATTGCTAGCTTTTTTAGCTGTGAAATACGTACATAAGAGCTAGTGCCTTTTATGCCTAAAATATCTGCAATTTCTTTAGCAGAATGTTTTTCACAGTCAAGTCCGTATGACAATCTCAGAACTTGAAACTCTTTAGGATTTAAGTATTGTAACATTAAACCTTTTAAGTAAGCCGCTAGTAATACCTTGTTGTAACTTTTTATATCAGGTATATTGTAAGCAGCATTTTGTTGTTCTGGTGTGCCATCATCAAGGCTTGTAAACACAGAGTTGAAAAACAACTCAACAGCTTTACGATCTTCACCAAAATCTTTACGTATTTCATTTAGCTTGTGCTCAGGTATTCTCATACTGCCTCTATTACTATCAATACCTCTACGTATTGCACCTTTAATTCTTTTTGATAAAAAAGATTTTAAAGTCTTTTCTTTGTCATTAGCTTCATTTATAGTTTCCCAATTTACTCTATCAGCACCTGCACATAGCCCGTAAAAACCTTCTTGAATTAAATCGTTGATAGTCATTACACCTACTGCTTGTTGTGACGTTGAGAACTTTCTAGCTAAGTTTTCTACTAATGGCAAGAATCTTACAATCAATTGATCTCGACTATACTCTTCATAGTCAACATCTGGTAATCTTGCTAATACAGAGCTCATATCGTTCTTGTATCTAATGTAGTTTTGTATATTATATTTCTTCATTTTCTAGTTTTTTTATGAATTCTAAACATGCTTTCCAGTTTTTGTTTTCCCAGTCTTTGTTAAACCAAAACCAATGGCCTTTAAAATCTGGTTGACCTCTGTATCTACTGTCATCGATTAGAACATCACCGATTAATAAATCTTTTCTATGCGTTAGTATTAGTTTTCGTTTTAAGTCTGGGAACCATCGTTCAAGCCACGCGCGCTTGTCAGCCCAGCACTGTATTCTAGACCACGGAGGAGTTGATGCGATAAATACTTCGTGATGTTTATTTAAGTATTCAACTGCTTCTTCAGCGCCTTGTATATAATCTAAGTATAGATAATCGACGTATAAGTCTGGTCTACCTTGTTTATTTTCTGGCAAAAGCTTTTTAGCTTTATCGAAGTCAGCAATAACCCCGTCCATGTCTATAAAAATTCTAAGTTTCTTCATTTAATTTAATTTTTTCTAGTTTTAATTCGTCACTCATATGACGATAAATTGTTCTTGGTGTTACATTTAACATTTTTGCAAGTCTTGATATTATTATCTTATCACCTTCGTAATTAGTTTGTAACATTGCTTCGTAGATATCAGTACTGTCTATACCTCTTAGTCTACCTATTAGTTTGCCTACTATACTTAGTTTCTGTTGTTTAGTAAGACCACAGTTAAACTTAAATATTATTTTTCTAAGTTTGTTTGTTGGTGGATGTTCTAAATCTAATACACTTAAATCATCTATAAGTCTAGCCACATTCCATCTATTAATTCTAAAGGTAATAAAACCATTATCTTTATTAGTAATATACATAGCTACATCCATAGCATCATGCTCTGTCCAATCAGGATTTAAGTACCAAAGTGTAAGCATGTGCCACTTTAAGCTCCTGTAAGTTGTTATTTTAGCTTTACTTCTAAACAAGTCATAAGCCTGGTAAGTACCATTTTCATAAAACATATATTCTTTTGTTTCTATGTCAGGTGTATCTGTTATAGGATCTCTTCTCCATATAACACGTTTGTTTGTAAGGTATTTAAACTGTCTTTCCATGTTAATTTGTGACATTAGCCTATTACTTATTAGGTCTTTTAAGCCTATTGTCACACAAAGGTTTTAATGTCTTTATAATAATTCTTTTTTTACTTGGTGTATATGATGCATTATTATGCATCTCTATTCTTAGTTTTAATCTTCTATTCATTTGGTCTGTATTTATATATAGTTTCACTTGAATGAGCTATATGGTTTTTATCTCCTATGTAGTAGTTCCAATACGCTTTTATACTACAGTCATTTTTGTACTCATCAGGCATAGCCTGTGGTGGTTGTGTAAAACCTTTTTCTGGTATTCCATTGGGTATACGAGATAACGGCCACCAACATTTTACAATACTAAGGTGTTTTTTACCGTAGCGTTTAGTATATTCATCACCTAAAGCAATCATATGGTCATATAACCACATATAGTTGTATCTGTCCGTTCTTGTCCATATTGTAGATGGGTGATTATAGTGAGCCTTTTTGTAAGGTACTGTTGTATTCTCATCGTAATGATGGTGAGCAGTACATAACATTTGAGCTGACTCAAGTATCATCTTTACTACATGTTTATTATATTGGTATTTTGCTGCCTTTACCGGGCATTTGTCAAGGTAAAATATGTTCATATCTATTCGTAATATTTTGCATTTTCTTCCCAGCAGTCACTACAACAGCTAGGGTGATCACCTATGGTTAATTCTACACCGCAGTGATCGCAGGTTGGTTTATCTTTATTCATAATTTCTTATACATTTAAATAGTGGATGTCTGTAACTATTAGCTTTAGTTCTTTCAAAAAAAGTGAAGGTGGCACGTTGGCCCATATACTGATGTATATTTTCTAGCATTAACGCAAGATCTTTATAGTTATGGCCCTTACCGGGTGGGCAACCAAACTGGTTACCATCATCATCTTGCATTACAAACTTACCTAACGTACCGGCTCTCTTGCCTTTACCTTCCTCATAACCAACTATGTGAGCTTCAGCATCGCTGAAATCTTTAAACTTTCTAAGACTATGTGACCTCTTACATTGGTAAGGTGTATCTAGTCTTACAATGGAACCTTCGTAACCTAATTTTAAATTATGTTGGTGATATTCACTAGCTTCTAGTTCATCGTGAATCCAATTAGTTTCTACTAGTTTTACACAGTTACTTACTGGCACATTGTTTAACAACCAATTGTCACGTGTACTAAACTTCATCTTTTTATTTACAATATCATAACAATGAAATTGTACGTTATCGCGTGATTTAGCACGTGCCTCGGGCGTTGGTTTTGTTTTTCTGACCATAGATATGATTTGTTCGAAATCATCTTTAAAGTCATGATTATATAACTCACCATCTAGTACAACATTTGGGTGTTTATCAAAAAAAGGTTCTAATTCTTCTAATATATGGTCGATATTCTTCCATAATTTACCTGTCCTTGAGTATGCAACTACCTCTGTCATTGGGTCCCACACACCTAATTCTTGGTAGTGTTTCCCTTTATTAAGTTGTATCAAGCATCTAACGCCGTCAAGCTTTGGTTGTATAAACACAGGTTTACTGTAGTCTATTGGTTTTGCGCTTACTGGGTAAGCTAACATTGGTTTATATTTCATCATCTTCTTCTAAATTTGTTAAACTGGAGTCAAATGGTAAGCCTAACTTATCACTTAATTCCATTATTCTTATTTTCATTATTGCACATTTTTCGTATTCTTCGCGATCTAAGTATAGATTTTGAAGGGTGACACAGCGTGCTAACTCACCTATTTGATGGTCTTTTATGTTAGTGGTAGTCCAATCATCACCACTTGTTTCTTGCGCTAAGCCTATTAACTCTTCAGCAATAAACTTAGCTAGTTTTTTTAAATTATCTTCAGGTATATTATCCATTAGTTATCGTATTTAGTTTGTAATTTATCTGGTTTTCCTACAAAAATACATTCATCATAATCAAAAATGCTAATCCATATATCTTTATAACGGTCACCCCATATAACATATTCGTAGCTCACCATTGAACCACTTGGATATTCTGGATCTTCTATATATACATTCCCAGCTTCTTCTTTTAGCTCTGCTATAATAGATGCTGCCATACAGCCTAATCCATTAAAAACAGTGTCTCTATTTTCACCTAATCCATTAACTATCTTTTTACCTTCAAGATAATTAGCTAATGTCACACCCAAATATTCAGGGTAACCATCAAAATGATGATAAATACTTACCATAAACTTCTCTGGTTTTTCGCTAAACGATACTCCTTCTTCACGTCTAGCTATTTTTATTGTTGCTCTTGTTCCCATTTTTTTTATTTTTATTTTTGTATATTGATTCTTCGTCTACCCAAGTAGGATTGTAATCACTGACTTCAAGTATGCCTATTAATAACACAATTAAATATACCTTTATAACCGCAGGTATAGTTAAGTACTGGTCTATTATCCAATCTTCCATATTAACCTGTTATTGATACTATATAATCATCATCTTCATTTAATAAGAACTTGTCACCATATAATAAGTCAGTGTGACTAATTTCTATTAAAGAATAATGTGACCATAATACTACTTTTTGAACATCATTAACACTTAAGTCTTGCCAAAAGGAATTTTTTTTAAGCTTTTTTATTAATAATGTAGTTGAAGTAGGATATTTTTTTAAATCATCTTGTATACTTTTACGTATTTTTGGCTTTAGCCTATCATATATATTTTTCATATTATTATTATCTTACTTTATTCGTATTTAGTTTGTAATCTCCAAACCTAATTCACTTGCGGCATAATTTATATGCTTAGAGGTAGTTGGACTACTTGTCATACCTCTAACGTTCCAATCTAATTTATGTAATTTACCGTCTATTATTTCAGCAACTTTAGTATCGTAAGATACTATATAATTACCTTCTTGTCTTAAGTTTTGTTTGTATTTCTCGAATCTCATATTATTAATTTTATTTTGTAGTATGAGTGGGAATCGAACCCACTACCTCGTCAGGCAACCTTTACTGTTCTTATGTTGGTTAAGCTACTCCTGTTCATACTAATTGCCGGTGGAGGTAGTTTTACAGTTTAATTCCACTTTAGGTCTACCGTTGGCGTTTGATAATTATTAGTTTCAGTTGTATACTAGTACAAACATACTTACATCTCTAGCCACGTGAAGGCTATTATCGTTAGAGACTTACGGAATTTAATTTCCGTATTTTAACTTTAAATCAGAGTAATGAGTCATTATACCTATTATTTTATCTCTACTTAAACCTGAGTAGTCTGATACCACAGCGGTATTAAACATATTAGTTACTCCTGATTCTCTTACATCTTCGTAAGCTTGAAAGTCATCTTGTGTTATTTCTATTGTCATATTATTAATTATTATAGTTATTTTAACATAGTACCATAGCCACGTCTGCGAGTTTTTTTGAGTATTATCGCAGCATCTTCGCTAGACATGATTTGTATTTCATTGCCTGTCTTGTGATTACTGATTGGTATACAACCATATCGCATAGTTGTAGAACAATTTACACACGTTTTATAGCCAAGATCGACGCGGCCTTGTGGTATGATACTATTACATTTTAAACATTTATTCATATACATATATTATCTACGAGTAATCGTATTTAATTTGTGTTTAGTACTCATCATTATCAATAGTATAACTATACGTACTATCATTTTCAGTAGCAGCTACCACAGCAGCTTGTAAGCCATCTAAGTAACCTGCTTTATAAAGAGCTGTCTCATGAGGCGTTATTACCTTGTTATTTATTAATAAAAACTCTTTAGCATCGCTATATGCCTCTGGAGTCATTTCATCCATTGCTTGTTCTTCTAATTGTCTTAATTTTTCTATCATAATTCTAATAATTCTCTTTTATTTCTTTTAATATAATTGTAGTATTCATTAGCTGTTTTAGCATAATCTTGTCCTACACTTTTGTTCCATAACGCGTGACAAATACCATATTTATCATGCCATACTACATTTAGTAGTCGCCATTCTAACTGTTTTACCCAGTTTTCTTGACTTAAAATTTGTTTTTTACTCATATTTAACTTAAATTATAACGGTGACCGTTAATTATTACTTTTATATCATCTTTTTTATCACTAAATGGTAATTGGTGATCTTGATTTTCATTATAACTATTGCTATACTTATCCATTAGTTTTACTTGATAATCATTTACTCTATAAAAACTAGCACCTGTTTGTTTTCTGTAGTAGTTTTTAAGTATATAATTACATAAATATACTAATCTATCTTCATGGTTAGGTATCATTATTCGCTCTTTTCTTTTGCTTTTACGATATTTACCTGTCCACTTTGACTCAGTAAAGTCTTCATTCCACTCATAATCTTTGTGATATTCTTCAACTCCACGAGTTCTATTTAGTTGATAACAACACCAACTAGCGCCTTTGCTATTAACTAGCATTTTACGCACATAGCCACTTTTATAAATAGTAAATCTATTTACTTCTTTGTAACCATTAGCGTACATAGTTTTAAATGGCAACTCAAATACTTGAGTGCCTTGTTTACTTTGCCAATCTTTAGTGACGTCTTTAATGCCAAGTAACTCAAAAGTATTGAGCGCTTCGCTTATATTTTTTACTTTATTCATATTATTTCTTTTGTGTCTTTTTATTACAGCACTTGTAATTTAGTACATCTTGTCTAGTAATTTCGCCATTCATTTGTTGAAGTATTAGACTAGTGTAGTCAGCTTTACAGTGTTTACATTGCATTTTCATAATTATATTATCTTTTAGTGTTCGTATTTAGTTTGTTATTGAAGAGTAACACCGTTTTCTTTTGCTAATTTATCTAAAAGCATATCTAAATCAGCGAAGTTTTTAGCGGTTAATAACTCTTTTAACTCTGCACAGTACTCATACTCTTCAGTATTTTCAAAGTATTCTATCATATCTTTGATTTCTTCGTCAGTTATACTAAGTGGATTGCCATAAAACATAGCATCTTTACCTTCATACTGATCAAGAATATCACCAATACTACACCTGTTAGTAAGTACTCCGAAAGTGTTTCTCATTGTATTATCTATCATTTCTTTAATTCTTTTATTATTATTAATTGTTGCTCAAGAGTGCAAGTATCGAAACCGAACTCACCAAATCCTTCTTGTGCTAGTTTATCTAGTTTTTCTATCATAATTTGTATTTTAAGTGGTAGTGGTGAGAATCGAACTCACTTTAACCCTTACTACCTTTTACTTGTTCGTGTTATTTTTAGTTGTTAAACAAGTGGAACTTCAACTATATTGGCATACTTATACCATTTACTACTGCATTATAGATAAACGCTCCGAAGCAGTACGCAAAACTAGCGCACACTGTTATAATTATTGAAGTAACTATAACTTCTTCATGGTTAAACTTGCGCTTCATTAGGCAATATCTTTATCTCTTACCATCATTGGTATGTTATTACTCGCAGTATAACTTTTATACTTGATAAAACATGGCATACTTGCTAGTTTATCTTTCATAATTTCAAACACTTTATCGTGATTGTAAGTAACAGTTTTACCATTTTTGAACTCTACATTTATAGTCTTGTTCTGACCTACTAGTGACTGTCTCACTACAAATCTTTTTGACTGTATTACGTTTTCCATAACTATTATTTTATTTTATTAAACTTTATATTATTATTATCTTTACT
>VMHT01108924.1_pt1 | contig 17695 bp, 20 predicted proteins | sample 4693611 | NCBI WGS metagenome assembly VMHT01 (sample SAMN12280063, study PRJNA550983) | marine metagenome | isolation source: seawater sampled from same location over 5 years 0.02-0.2 micron viral filtrate | place: USA: collected off the coast of southern California halfway between the port... ...
AGTACCCTACAACCCCCCAACAGTATATTTATTTAGGTGTCGTGGTAATGGACAAAATAAAGTATAGCGAAAATATCGCAAAAGCTGTCCGTAGCGGTATCAGGAATGGTGTCGCTGTTAAGGACATTATGGCTTCTATCCAGAAGTATCAACAAGCACCCTCCTCATCTGCAACCTTCTATAAGCTCTATGGTGATGACATAGCAGCAGAGAGAGCAGAGATTGTAGGTCAGATTGGTTCTGTCGTGATACAACAGGCCCTTGACGGTGACTTTAAGGCAGCAGAGCTATTCTTACGCAGTAAGGGTGGTTGGTCCCCAACACAAACTAATGTTGAGGTTGAGAGCAATAGCGATCCCGATGAAGACGTTAGTGCTATTGACAGTTTGATGACATTGTTAGGCAAGAAAGATGACTCTCCCAATAACGGCGAAGGATCTGAGAACGTTACCCGACTCAGAAGTAGCTGAGATACTAAAGTCTTTAGGACCAGCTAAAAACGAAGAACTTAGATTTAACTGGGAGTTTTGGGCTAGACCTGAACAACTAGAACCTAAAGGTGATTGGAATGCTTGGCTTGCACTTGCTGGTCGTGGCTGGGGTAAAACCCGTGCTGGTGCCGAATGGGTCCGACACAGGATCAAGAAGGGCGATAAGATTGTCCACTGTGTTGCGCCAACTAAAGGAGATGTTAGGCGTGTTATGGTTGAAGGTGACAGTGGGCTACTTAATGTCTGCTGGAAAGGTGATAGGACGTACCGTGGTAAACAAATTGGTTTCCCTATATGGTCCCCCACGAACAACACGCTAACTTGGGAAAACGGATCGAAAGCCGTGTTCTTCTCCGCAGAGGACCCAGAACGCCTACGTGGACCACAAGCTTACTCAGCTTGGACGGACGAACTGTGTGCATGGCGAAACGCACAAGAAACTTGGGATATGATGATGTTTGGCCTACGTTTAGGCCGAAAACCGCAAGTTTTTATCACAACTACGCCAAAAACGACAAAACTGCTCCGTAGCATCATAGATGACGATAAAACGCATATTTCTAAGGGTTCTACGTTTGATAACGCAGACAACTTAGCTGATACGTTTATTGAGGCAGTCAAGAAGACCTATGAGGGTACACGCCTTGGTAGGCAAGAATTATATGCAGAGATCCTTGACGAAGCATCAGGTGCTTTATGGAATAGGGAACTCTTACACAAATGCGAGATAGATCGGGATGAGGTTCCAGCCTTGTCCCGTATTGTTGTATCTGTAGATCCCGCCATTACTAATAAGACTGACAGTGACATGACAGGTATTGTCGTTGCAGGTATTAGTGAGGATGGCGTAGCTTACGTCTTAGAGGATCACACAGGTAAGTATTCACCAAAAGAATGGGCTTCAAAAGCCATAGAGCTATATCACACCCACATGGCAGACCGTATTGTTGCGGAACGTAACCAAGGTGGTGATATGGTCCGACATACCTTGCAAACAGAAGATGAAAACGTCCCGATAAAGTTAGTACATGCTAGTCGTGGTAAGATGGCAAGGGCAGAGCCTGTGTCAGCCTTATACGAACAGAAGAAAGTTAAGCATGTAAAGGGACTTAATGATTTAGAAGATCAGATGGTACAGTGGGAACCTCTAGGGTCCATAGGCTCACCAGACCGTCTTGATGCTTTAGTTTGGGCTATAACGGACCTATCACTGAATGGATACGCAAAACCACAGCTAGTACTAGCGTATTCCAATGCCAAGGGTTTAAGATAAGATGGTAAAGAAACTCTCTAAAACGGAAGCTACCTCAGTATTGGGTGTAGCTGGCGATAATACACGTAACGGACAAATCCGAGCAGATGAGTTTCTAGCCGAACTGCGTGGTAAGAAGGCCATTAACAAGTTTCGTGAAATGCGAGACAACGATAGTACAATCGGTGCGGTTATGTACGCAACTGAGCAGGTACTTCGTGATGTTGATTTAAAGGTTTTCCCCGCTAATGATACCCCAGCGGCACAGCGAGAAGCCGACTTTGTACAATCTGTACTAGATGATATGGAGCATTCCCTTGATGACCACGTTGCAGAAGCACTTTCGTCGCTATCTTATGGATTTGCTTGGTTTGAGGTTGTGTATAAGCGTAGGAGTGGCCCTACTGATACGAACCCTAAGAAGAAGTCTAAGTTCTCTGATGGACGTATGGGTATCCGCAAAATTGCTATTCGTGCGCCTTGGACAGTCTCTAGGTTTGAAGTAGACAAACAGACTGGTGAAGTGTTAGGTATTTATCAGGAAGGCTCTTATGCTGGAACTAACAAACACTTTATCCCATCTCGCAAGAGCCTCTATTACAGAACTACTACTATTAACGGGGACCCTTCTGGTAGGTCTATTCTTCGGAATGCCTATACTAGCTATCAGTACCTTAATAATCTACAAGCTATTGAGGCAATCGCAGTTGAGAGGGAACTTGCGGGTATCCCTGTTGCACGTATCCCTAGTGAGTATCTTTCTTCTGACGCCACTTCCGCTCAATCAGCATTCGTCGCTAACTTACAGCAAATCCTACGGGACGTTAAGTTCAACGAACAAGGGTACATTATTACCCCTTCCGACACCTATCCCGATAGTAACGGAAGTCCTACCAATATCAGACTAGTAGATGTCGAGTTGATGGCGTCTAATGGTAAAAGGAACATTGAGATTGACCCCATTGTTCGCCGCTACCAGCACGATATTGCACGTAGTGTGCTTTCAGAGTTTCTTATGCTTGGATCTCAGGGTGGATCGTATGCCCTGTCCAAGTCAAAAACAGATCTGTTCCTTCGGGCATTGGAATCATACATTCAATCTATTGTTGACGTACTCAATAAGCAACTAATAGAAAGCCTCTGGGAAATTAACGGTCTGAATTATGACCTCATGCCAGTAATTAAAGCTGGTGATGTCGCTCCACATGATCTTCGTGAGATTGCTGGATTCCTGCGTAACCTCAACGGCGCAGATATTAACGTGGCAGATCATCCAGAAGTTATACAAAACCTTATGGATATTGCTGAATTGGATTATGACCCTGACGTTGGGGTTGAAAACGAAACAACAGAACAGGAAAAAGAATAATGGCAACCTTAAATGATCGGGTGTTTGATGAGGGACTTAGCGTACTAGACACCGAAGCCAATGCAGTTCACGTAACTTCACAAGAAGCTACAACTTATTTAGAAGCTACTAACAGCTACTCCCTTGGTAACTCTACTAGCCTATCTGTAGACGCCCCAGCGGATCGTACTGGTGGTGGGCGTAAGGTTACAGTAAACGCTATCTCTGATGGATCAATCACAGGTACAGGTACTGTTACTCATTACGCTATCGTAGACACTGTAAACTCACGTTTACTTGCTACATCTTTGCTAACAGCATCGCAGTCAGTAACTAACGGGAACACGTTTACACTGGCAGCATTTGATATTGGTATCCCAGATCCTGTATAAGGAATAGACTATGGCACTTGTTATTAAAGATCGTGTGAAAGAAACTACCACAACTACGGGAACAGGATCTTACACATTAGCAGGTGCCGAAGCAGGGTTCCAAAGTTTCTCAGTTATCGGTGATGGCAATACCACGTATTACGCTTGTACTGATGGTACAGATTTTGAGGTTGGAATAGGGACTTACACTGCTTCTGGCACTCAACTTTCACGTACAACGATATTATCATCATCAGCTTCTGATGCAACAGTAGATTGGTCTGCGGGTGAAAAACTAATATTTGTAACTCAACCTGCCGCCAAAGCTGTACTTAAAGATGTAAGCGGTCAATTGTCTGCTACTGACATTGATGAGTATTTAGATTTTAACACTGGGTCTAGCAACCCTTCTCATTCTGAGGGTAGGTTGTTTTTCGATCAGGGAAGAGAAAGTTTAGCTTATTACAATAGTAATAGCGATATGACTGTTCATACTGGTCAAGATACAGTATTAAAGGTATATAATAACTCAGGTGGTACTATTTCCGCTGGATCTCCTGTATATCTTACTGGTGAATCTGGCGCTACACCAACCATTGCTAAAGCTGACGCTACAACAGCAGCTAAAGCGGCAGCAGTAGGAGTTCTTCCTACAGCCATTGCCAACAACGCATACGGTTTCGTCGTTACGGGGGGTATCGTATTCTTTGATACTTCTGCCCTCACTGTTGGTGAGCGTGTTAATGTAGGTATTGCAGCAGGTAGTACATCTACACAACCTCCATCTTACCCCTACTTTACAACTGATTTAGGGTTGGTTCTTCTGTCTAGTGCTAGTAATGGTTGTGTATATCTGGAAACTCAACCTCATACTTTTGATCTTATTAGAGTTATAGGAAACTCACATTTTGATGCAGATGTTACTGTTGATGGTGACTTAACTGTAAATGGTACGCAAACTATTACTAATAGTAATAACATTAGCTTATCTGGTGCATTCCAGTATCTTAACTCTGGTGACACTATTTCATCACCTTCATTCACTGGCACAGGTTTAAACGATGCTTCATTCACTGGTCACTACACTGGAACAACTAGTAATAAAGTTTTCTACGTTAAGATTGACAGTTCTCATGGTAATGATGACACTTTTAAGTGGTCTACTGATAACTTTGTAACTACTGAGGGAAGTCTCATTGCTATCACAGGGGATGACCAAGCTCTTGAAGATGGTATTAGTGTTAAGTTTAATGCCACTAGTGGTCACACAGTAAATGACCAGTGGACAGGCCAAGCTACGCCTGTAGACGTAGATACGGGCATAGGCAGTAACAGAAACACTGGCACAACTGGTGTAGGTTATACCCACGTAGGTATGTACTACGATGTCTCCACAAATTACTGGACTTTCTTTGATGAGTATAGTCCTGAGCCTACAGGCACTATTGATGTATCACATGCATCATTTTCCTACGGGGACATTAAAGCTAACTCTTTTATAGGTATTCTTGCAGGTAATGCTAATAGCTCCTCTGTACTTGCAAACCCTCGTACAATATCTTTGTCGGGTGACGCAAGTGGTAGCGTAAGTTTTGATGGTAGTGCAGATGTAGACATTACCGTAACTGTAGCAAACGATAGTCACACACATGACACTAGGTATGTACAAAAATCTGGTGACAACATGGGTTCTGCAACACTAGAATTAGGCACTGTGGATCTTGGGGATTGGACTATCACTGAGGATAGTGGGTCTTTATTCTTTAAGTACCAAGGTGCAAACAAGTTTAAGTTAGATAATACAGGAACATTGTCTGTAACGAATGACGTTCAAACGGACGATACTATATAATAAGCTAATAGTGGGAACACGAAGATGGCAATAAAGATAAATGGCGTTGAAGTCATAGATGACAGCAGAAACATTACTACAGATGTGGGAACTATTGATGGCCGTGATATCGCATCTGATGGTACGAAACTGGATGGTATTGAAACTGCTGCTGATGTAACTGACACTGCCAATGTGTCATCTGCCCTCACAGGGCTTTCTGCTTTTACTGCTGTCACATCTTCTGATGTTATACCTGTATATGACACAGATACTTCTACTTGGAAAAAGGCCACTATTTCTAACGCAGCCGTTGTTGGGCCTACGGGTCCTACAGGACCTACTGGACAAAAAGGTGACACAGGTACTACTGGCGCTACTGGTTCAGATGGCGCACAGGGTGCAGTGGGACCTACTGGACCTACGGGTCCTGCTGGCCCCACAGGTGCTAAGGGCGCTCTAGGAGCTACAGGTCCACAAGGTACTACTGGACAAAAGGGAGATACAGGTGCAACGGGTCCTACTGGTCTTACTGGTCCTGCTGGTTCTGCTGGAACAGACGGGAGCGATGGGCAAGATGGTGCCACAGGTCCAACAGGTCAAAAGGGTCAAACAGGCGATACGGGGGCAACTGGCCCATCAGGAGCCAAGGGCGCTACTGGTGACACTGGTGCTACAGGACCGCAAGGTGCTACTGGGCCTACTGGACCCGCTGGTGCAAAAGGCGCAGTTGGCCCAACAGGACCCCAAGGACAAAAGGGTGGCACGGGTGCTACTGGATCTACGGGACCAGTTGGACCACAGGGACCACAGGGTTTAACTGGACCCACAGGACCTACAGGTGCTAAAGGTGCGGTTGGTCCTACTGGACCCACAGGTCAGAAGGGTGCCACAGGAGCCACAGGACCTAATGGCCCTACAGGACCTACTGGTCCCACAGGACCTACTGGTGCTAAAGGTGCGGTTGGTCCCAATGGTCCTACTGGACCTATAGGTCCCACAGGTCCTACAGGTCAAAAGGGTGCCACAGGAGCCATAGGTCCTACAGGGTCTACTGGGCCTAAAGGTAATACTGGCAATACTGGTGCTAAAGGTGCGGTTGGTCCTAATGGACCTACTGGTCCCACAGGACCTACTGGTCCCACAGGACCTGCTGGTGCTAAAGGACAAAAGGGTCAAACTGGTGCTACAGGACCTACAGGACCTAAAGGTAATACTGGTTCTACAGGCTCTGCTGGTGCTAAAGGTCAGAAAGGTCAAACTGGTGCTACAGGACCTACAGGACCTACAGGTAATACTGGTTCTACAGGCTCTGCTGGTGCTAAAGGTCAGAAAGGTCAAACTGGATCTACTGGTGCTAAAGGTAGTACTGGTGCTAAAGGCCAGAAAGGTCAGAAAGGCCAGAAAGGTCAAACTGGATCTACAGGACCTAAAGGGTCTACAGGTTCTACTGGACCTAGTGATTATTCTGGTAGCGGTTGGTCAGCAAGCGCCAACGGAGCAAACGCATCAGCCACTTCTTTAGTCCCTGTTTACCTAAAAAGTGGGTATAAAATGTATGGCTTTTTTGACCAAAACCAATTTTACCCATACAACGGAAACAACTTTAGCTATAACGTACAAGCTGTAAATCATTCCGGCGGCTCTACTTTCACTATTTTTAATTCTGGGTCTATTAGTAGGAATACTGCAAACGACTATCAAAAGAACGCACAGAGTATAAACAATAATAACGCAGGTTTATACAAAATTAAAGTTTCAACCCCAGGTAGAATTTATGGCAATAGTGGCATAACAGCTAGAGGTATTATTTATAAGGGCAATTTATAATGTATTACTTATATCAGGATAATTCACTTGATGTTGTACGCATAGAAACAGACCAAAATGATGCAAACCAAGTTTTAGAAGAGTTAGGTGTTGGGCATTCTATTCTGTTTGTAGACCATGAAAATGTGCCTTTTCATAGATATATGAAAGTTGATCTTGCCACTTCTACGGTGTACCAAGATGTAGAGGCAGAGTCTGCTAGGTTGTTAATAGAGGCACAGGATGAATTGTTGCATGGCAATGATTTAAGCGAGTAGACTGAAATGTTAAAACTAACCCGACAACAAAAAATAAAATTTACTAGTGACGAATACACTCTAAACGTATCACCTCACCCACAAAAGTCTAAAAGGTTTATTCCTAGTTGGTTTAAAAAACTACCTAAACATGCGATACCAGATGCACCTAGGTTTGGAAGAACTGTAAAAACTTGTGTGCCTTTCTTGGATGCAATTAGTTGTGGTTACATAATACCAGCATGGAGGGATTTCTTTGTAGTTTGCTACTACCCTGTGCAGTTCTATGACACTGAGGGTAATACTTTATTTGAAGAGGACGTACCTAACCCCGAAATGGCTATGCAATACCTTGGAAAACCTTTTGATGATACAGGTCGTGTTGCAAGCTACTTTAAAAGATCTAAAAGTTTAAAGGTTTCTTTTAGCACTGAACCTTCCTCAGACTATAAAGAGGGTGAGAGTGGCTATGGTGGAAATGAAGTTGGTACACATGATGTAGGTCAAGTAAAGGGTTCACCAGTAGAAGACTACAAGGTTGGGAAATTTATAGGTAAGTTAAATAACCCTTGGTTGATAGAGACACCTAAAGGTTGGTCAATGCTATTTACAAATCCTTTAAATAGGTGGTCAAACTTAGAAATAGTATCTGGTATTGTGGATACCGACAGTTACCATTCTCATGTAAACTTCCCTTTCTTTTGGAGGGGGTCAGAAGAAGGTGAGTGGGTTATTAAAAAAGGAACCCCTCTTATAAACTGCATACCTATAAAAAGATCTTCCCCCTCAATGAAGGTTTCCTTGATAGACAAGAAAAAATGGAAAAACTTTTGGAATAATTGGGAAGTTTCAAAGCTAGACTTTTACAAGATAAATAACTGGCACAAGAAAAGATGACTAACATTTATTATGGCCCTAGACATAACCATGATCTAAAGATGTTCTGGGAAAAACTAATTCCTTTGTCTAAGTCTGTAATAAGTCTGCATGATAGTATAGGTGACTACACTACTAGAAAATGCCCTGCTTTTATGGCTTCTATGAGAAACATGTATGCTTTACCTTCCCCTGTAGATTTTGTTGTTATGAGAAGAGAGGGTGATGCACCTCTAGTTATTGCTGGTAGACAGGTCTGGTCACAACCTACATTAAACAATGATGTGCCATATGACCATATAGCTCAAGCCTTAGTTGACGGTTACTTTTATTTATTCTCTGACAAACCTGTTGATGTAGAGCAATTACCCCCGTATTTGCACAGTTCAAACATATACGGAATTTCTGGAAGGTTTGATATATCAAAGTGGTTTAGGTCTATTAACTTCTCAAGTATAGTGGGGGAAAACTTCTTTGTAAAAAGAGGAGATCCCCTGATGTATTTAAAATTTCATACTACAAATAAAATAAAACTTCACACTGTTCAGTGGCCCGACGAAGCAGATAGAGTTTGTAAAAGAAGTACGGCGATAAAAGAGTTTATACCTAATAGACCACTTTCATTTTCTTACAGCTTATTCAAAAGGGCAAAAGAATCCGACAACCTTTTAAGATTAGCGAGAAGCAATAAATGGAAAATATAAGACAAAGTTGGCAGATGTTTGTTGGTTCCTTGTCCGACGAACAGGTTAAATTTATAATTGAAACAGGCCGTAGTAAAAAGCTGCACCAAGGCGAAGTGTTTGAAAACAGTTTGTCGCAAGATGTAAGATCTAGTAAAATTTCGTGGATTGAGCAGAGCAATGAGCAGATAAGAAACATCTTACTTCCTTATATACATCACGCTAACGTCCAAGCTCTACATGTAAACCTTGATGGAAATGCAGAAATTCAATATACTGAGTACCATGCGTCAGAAGGTGGACACTATGATTGGCATGGTGATGTAGACTGGAATGAGGGGATGCTGTCTGATAGAAAATTAAGCATGACAGTTCAACTAAGTGACCCAAATGAGTATGAAGGGGGTCAATTTGAGTTTGGAGAAGTTGAGTGTCCAAATGAATACTCCAAAGTAAAAGGCACTGTGCTAGTATTCCCTAGTTATCTTACTCACAGAGTGACCCCTGTTACGAAAGGTGTTCGTAAGAGTCTTGTTTCTTGGTGGTGGGGTCCAAGATGGCGTTAGTTTATCAGATATCCCTATTCGGACACGCTTACGATGCTAGAGGTAAGGACTGGGATACTGTAGAGGCTGACACAGGCTGTAAGAGGTCTACAGAGTGGGAAGATCCACTTTTAGGTAGGGGACTAATACTACCTGAGTTTGGGTGCGCTGTGAGCCACCTCAGAGCTTGGGAGAGCATATGTGAATTAGGTAAGAATGGTATAATCCTTGAAGAGGACGCTATATACCACCACTTAGATGCGGGTCAAGTGGATGAGTTGTTAAAGGTTTATGACAGTGTTTGGTTGGGATACAGGTTTAATACTCTTGGTTATTGGTATAATTGTCACGCTTATTGCATTACACCAGCAACCGCCGAAGTTCTAGTTAGAGGGTTTAGCGACAACATAATTCCTACGGATGAGTGGGTGCCTAGAAAATTAAAAGATATGAAAAACTACTTCTATCCCGAAGAGGTAGTTAAGCAAATAGGCCGACACGTTAGGCCAAGTACGATAATTTAAGGAATACCCGATGGAAGAAACTGATGTAACTTCAAATTTTTCAACAGTTCATGTACTAACTGTTGGTGACAATAAAGACCTTATGTTTCCACTAAGACAGAGTGTATTAAAGCACAATTTTGGTTATACAAATTTAATAGAAGAGTTTAATACAAGATGGTCTGGTGGAGATATGATTACTCAAGGTGGTGGTCAAAAAGTAAACCTTGTCAGGGATTGGATTGATAGAGAGTTAAAAACTCAAGTTGTAAAAGACAGTGACATAGTGTTGTTTGTGGACGGGTATGACGTAGTTGTATTTGAATCTATTATAAGTATAGTAAACAAGTTCTTAGAGTTTGACTGCGACATCCTTTTTTCTGCTGAGTCAAGTTGCTGGCCTATTGAGGCTTTGTCAGACCAGTTTCCAGAAACAGATGATCCCTATAGGTATTTAAATAGTGGACTATACATTGGCAGGTTGGGTGCAATAAGAAAGTTTATCTCTTCCCCTATAGGTGACAGTGAAGATGACCAAAAGTATATGCAGCTTAGGTACATACTTAATTCAAAAGGCATAAAACTAGACACCCATGCTGACTTATTTCAATGTACTGATTTTGAGGCTTATGTTGTAGATGGCGAGTTTAAAAATCTAAGAACAGGCACAAGACCACTAGTGTATCATGGAAACGGAGATGAAGGTGCTAAGGAGCATTTTAATAACATAGTAACAGACCTAGGCTACAAAAAAGAAGAAGTTGAGTCTCCTAGGATAGTTAATAGATATGGATACCTTAATACCTTAGAGTATAAAGAGGTATCATCCGATATACTTATTACGCCATTACTTACGTCAGACAAGTGTAAAGAGATTATACAAAAGGCAGATGCATTAGGAAAGTGGCAGTCATTAGAGGGTGATAAGTTTCCAGCACAGGAAATTAGAGTTAGTGAACTAGGTATGTGGGATGAGATAGAACACATATGGAATGAAAAACTAGGTAGCATATCAGAAAAACACTGGTTTCCTATGGAGCATATTGGTCTTCGTGATGCTTTTGTTATGAGATATTCTACGGACACTCAAACTAGCTTAGGTCATCATACAGATGCCTCTCTAGTTACAGGTAGTGTTAAGCTGAATAGCGACTACTATGGTGCAGAGCTAGTTTTTCCTAGACAAGAGTTTAACAATGAAAGTGTTGTGAATGGAGCTTGCTTGTTGTTTCCAAGTCAAGTAACTCATGGACACCTTGTTAAACCTCTTATTTCTGGTGTTAAGTATAGTTTGACAATGTGGACCTCACGTTATGAGGGTGATGTAATCTAGGAGCTATAAATGTTTGGCAGTAGTCCATTTTCATCTCATACCTTTGCAAGTATGGGACAAGAAAAATATGAGCTTGTAGGGGTAGCTGTAACTACTGGTAGCCCTTCTGTTGCACAAGCTACTTTCTTGCAGATACATGGACTAGCTAAACTAGACATAACTACAGCAAACGCATCTGTACCTTCTGCTTTGATGGTTTATAATGCTGTACTCAGCACCTCAGATATTTCTACTGGTGCAGTAGACCTAGATACTTGTACTATGTCAGAGGACGAAACTTTTTCAACGTCTGACCTAAGCTCTGGTGTACCTTCTTTAGACACTGCTGATTTTACTCAAGGTCACGAATTACAACACGGTGGAATAACAACAGCATCACCCACAGTGCCTTCTACTACAATGCAAGAAGATGAAACACTGAATGGTAATGATATTACAACAGGTTCCCCTACAGTAAGCTCAACACCTCTTGTACACAACATAGTGTTAGATGGCAATGATATTTCTACTGGTGCCTCTTCTGTTTCTTCTACTACTATGCAAGAGGAAGAGACACTTGATGGACAAGACATTTCAACAGCCTCACCTAACCTTGACACTTGTACTATGTCAGAGGAAGAAACTCTAACTGCCATAGTAATAACTTGTGATAGACCCAGAATGGGTACTACGGTTATTGAACAGGACCACAAAGTTTACAGTGCAACTTTTGTAACGGCATCACCTAACCTTGACACTTGTACTATGTCAGAGGAAGAAACCTTTGAAACAGGTGAACTGGCAACTGGATCTCCTGTAAACAGTACTGTTGAAATAGATCAAGACCATAAGATCTACAGTGCTACGTTTGTAACAGGGACAGTTACCTTAGACACTTGCACTATGTCGGAAGAAGAGACATTAAGCACATCAGATGTTGACACAGGAAACCCTGTACTTGGAAACCCCCAGATTAACCAAGATCACAAGGTTGACGGTCAAGACATTTCCACTGGTGCAGTAGACCTAGACAACGTAATCTTCCTACAAGATCATAAAGTCTACAGTGCTACGTTTGTAACAGGTTCAGTTGATTTAGACACTTGTACTATGTCGGAAGAAGAAACACTAAGTACAGGCAATTTGATAACGGGCGCTATCTTTGCGTCTAATGGTCCGTTTGTTCAAGGACACACACTAGACCCTCTTGAAATAGAAACTGGCGAGATATATGCTGATCGTGCATTAAAGACAGGGGATCACAACTTAGGAAGACCTGATACAGACGGTGAACCACATGTACTTGGTCAACCATACTTCAACCCAGCCTTCCCAAGAGTGATAGTTGGGGGTAAAAAGAAGATAGGTAACAGGTCTGATTTTACAACTGGTGCAAACTCAGCAACAATAACAACTGGCAATAGAATTAAGGTGGGATAATGGCCTTTAGGATTAAAACTAACGATACCGCACCGAAGCTAGGTGTTACTATAAAAGACGTAGATGGCAACGCTGTAGATATCTCAGGTTACAATGCGGTAAGGTTTCATATGAAAGCCTACGGTGCTAGTACCCTAAAAATAGATGCACCCGCAACTGTAACAGATGAAGACAGTGGTGCTATAGAGTACGCATGGTCCTCTGGCGATACAGATACAGCAGGTACTTACTACGGAGAGTTTGAAGTTACTTACGCAGACTTGTCTGTAGAGACATTTCCTAACAAAGGTTATTTTACAATTATCATACAAGAGGACCTAGACTGATGGCAAAAGGGTTAGCTGCAAAAGTAAAAGAACATAATGCTAAGTCCAAATACAAGGTCACGACTGGCATGTTGCAGTCTGTGTATAACAGGGGTGTGGGTGCTTACAAAACTAACCCATCCAGCGTAAGGCCTAATGTTAGCAGCCCAGAACAATGGGCAATGGCTAGAGTAAACAGCTTCTTAAAGATTGTAGCTGGATCTAAGTCTGCCAAGCACGACAAAGACCTACTACCTGCTGCTCACCCATCTAGCACTAAGAAGATGGACGATGGCTACTATGTCGATAAAGCAGACAAACCCCTAAACAAACCTTTCCGATTACCAGCGGGTTCTAGTAAGAAGTTTGGTGTGTATGTAAAAGATGGGGATAAGACTAAGAAAGTTACCTTCGGGGACCCTAATATGGAAATTCGTAGGGATGATCCAAAAGCAAGAGCCAATTTCCGCTCTAGGCATTCCTGTGATACAGCAACAGACAAGACTTCCGCTAGGTACTGGTCTTGCAGAATGTGGAGTGGAGCTACCGTGGGAAGTATGACAAAAGATATAGAGGGTAAGATCCTAAAGGCCGACGAAGAACAGCGTATGGTCTATGGTTGGGCCTCAGTAGTAACCGAAAAGGGTGAAGCTGTAGTTGACCGCCAAGGGGATGTTATCGAACCAGACACGCTTGTACGTGCCGTAAACAAGTTTATGGAGCATGTTCGTGTCGGTAAAGAAATGCACAAGGGGGATCAAATTGGGGCGGTTATTCATTCTATGCCAGTCACCAAAGAGATTGGCGAAGCCCTTGGCATCCAGTCTGACCGTGAAGGTTGGGTAGTAGCCTTTAAGGTCTACAACGATGACGTTTGGGAAAAGGTCAAGACTGGTGAATTAGCCGCCTTTAGTATTGGTGGTCGAGCCGTAAAGGAGGATTATGATGCCTAATTTACTAAAACAACTTGAACTTGACGAACTATCTCTGGTTGATCGGCCAGCCAATGCACAGGCTATGGTATCCTTGTTCAAGAGAGACAATTCCGAAGAGGAAACAATGGAAAAAGCATATAAAATGACAGAAGAGCAAGAGAAGAATTTAGATAAACTTCCCCCAGCACTTCGTGATAAAATCCGTGAGAATATGGATAAAGGCATGTCATACGATGACGCCAAGAAGATGGCTGACGAAGACATGGAAAAAGCAGACGCTGCAACTGTGGAAGAGTTAGAAATTGAAACTCTGAAAGCAGAAAACGAAGATCTGCGTAAAGCTCTTATCGACAATGGCTTTGTAATCAAAGCTGAGTCAATCGAAAAGAAAGCAGAGCCTGAGTACCTAGAGTACGAAGGTGAGCAAGTAAACAAAGCTGACATTCCAGCAGTAATCTTGAAAGCCTTGGAAGAGGCAGAGGTTGCTAAGGCAGACGCAGAGTTGACCAAGAACGCAACAGAAGCCCTACCTCACTTTGATGTAGACGTTGCTAAGTCACTTGTCGCTAAACATGCTGACGATGAAGCTGTAATGAACGTCTTGAAAGCTGCTGACAGTGTGTTCGCAGGTAAGATGGAAGAAGTTGGAAAGTCTGATGCAGACGGAGAGTTTAGCTCTGCTGCTGATGCACTTGACGCAATGGTTAAATCCTACATGGATGAAAACTCAATGAAGAAGTCTGAGTATGCTAGAGCCTACGCTGCTGTCGCAAAGACAGAAAATGGTAAAGCACTCATTACAAAATCCTATAAGGGGGAATAAAAATGGCTGTAATGCAAAGCCGTGATACACGCACTCACGTAGCTGGCGAAGATTTGTCGGCTGCACAATTTAAATTCGTTACACTTGAAGCAGATGGTCAAATTGACTTGGCTGACGCTGCTGGTGAACGTGCTTTAGGTGTTCTATTGAACAAGCCAACTGCTGGCGCTGCTGCAACTGTGGCAATGACAGGCAAAGTAATGGTCGAAGCTGGCGCATCAGTCACTGCTGGCGATCAACTACAAACAGACGCTGCTGGTGACGCAATCACTGCTGCTGCTGGTGATGTAGTAATGGGCTACGCTCTGGAAGACGCCGTAGACGGTCAAATCTTCGCTATGGAACTTATCCAAGGCGGCAATGTAGTAGCGTAAGCTGCTTAGAAAGGAATAATTAAATGCCTATGTTGACACCAAGTGCGGTCCATATTGACCAGCCACTTACAAACTTGACCATTGCTTATGCTCAAGATCAAAATGCGTTCATCGCTGATAAAGTATTTCCTGTAGTTGGCGTTGAGCGTCAATCAGACAAGTACTACATCTATGACCGTGATAACATGAACCGTACAGGGGACGTTAAAGCCTTAGCTCCTCGTACAGAAGTAAACCGTATCGGCATGTCACTGTCAACCGACAGCTACTTTGCAGACGTATATGGCCTTGGTATGGACTTCGATGAGCAAACTCTTGCTAACGAAGATGCAGCCTTGGACATCCGTTCCGCTGGCGCACAGACATTGACCAACCGTTTGTTGATCCATCGTGAAGAGCAGTTTGCTGACACCTTCTTTAAGGCTGGTGTTTGGGGAACAGACAACACATTGTCAGGCACATCACAGTGGTCAGACTACACTAACTCTACACCAATCCAAGCTGTAACTGCCGCCCGTCGTGCAATGCAACTTAAATCAGGTGGCTTCAAGCCAAACTGCATGGTTGTAGGTAAAGAGGTTCGTGACAAGCTGATTAACCACCCAGACATTCTGGCACGTTTGAACGGTGGCGCAACTGTAACAAACACTGCTTTGATTACGGATGCTAAACTGGCAGAAATCTTTGAAGTAGAGTCATTCTACGTCATGGAAGCTGTCTCAAACGCTTCTGCCGAAGGTGTAGCTGAGTCAAACGGCTTTATCGGTGGTAAACATGCTCTGTTGGTACACAAGGCACCTAACGCTGGCTTGATGACGCCAATGGCGGGTGGAACCTTTGCATGGAACAACATTCCATCAGCAAACAACTTGGGTATCACTGTTGAGTCATACTCAGACGATGCATTGAAGCGTATGCAGGTTGCTGAACACATCCAAGTTAAAATGGCCTATGACATGAAAGTCACTGGCGCTGACTTGGGTTACTTGTTCGTAAACGCTGTAGCTTAATGTTACTGGGGTGGGGGCTTAGGTTCCCACCCTATTCATATATAGGATCTGACAATGTATAACTTACCTTTTCAATTTGACCTGCCCGTATTCGTCAAGATGGAATTTAATGCCAATGGTAGAAACTGGTCACGACAAGATCATTTCCCTTGGAAGGAAGTGGGAGTAGCCACAGATAAAGTAATGCAGCTTTATAACATGGGCTTTCTATACCACAATGAAGAATTATCTAGTAACATGAAGGTAGGGGATGGGCTAGAGTCACTGGACTCAGATGGCTTAAATGCTTTGGTTGATGAAATTAACCGTAAAGTAAAAGCTAAAACATCTACTGAACAAGCATTTACTAAGAAAAAGTGTAAGAAGTCTAAGATATTAGATAAGCAAAGAGGCTTGATACGGTCTTGGCGTAGAAACTATGGTGAATTAGAGGTATAATACATGGCTTGGTCCTACGATGAACGAAACCTAAATACGACAACAGATATTGGTCGTTTAAATGCTACTAGGTTCCTCATGGGGGACACTAATGAGCTAGATCCGCAAGTACAAGATGAAGAGATTAACTTTGCTCTTGGACAGGCTAACAACAACACATATTTCGCTGGGGCCTTTCTCTGTCGTACTATCGCTGCTAAGTATGCACGTAACGTAGACGTAGAAATCAGTGGTGCTTTAAAAGAGAGTAGTTCACAGCTACAAGCTCATTACCTAGAGTTAGCAGAGGCACTAGAGTATCAAGCACAGAAAACAGGTGGACTACTTGGAGTTAAGGCTGGTGGTATTACTAGAAACACTGTTGATACAGTTAGAGAAGATACAACCCGTGTAAGACCCGCATTCAATAAGGACCAATTTAAGGTTGACGAACAGTACTACGATTACGAATAGGATCTGCAATGAACCCCTACAACTTGTTAAGACTGGTGCAGCGTCATGGTTTGACCCTAGTACTGCGTAAAGTTTCAGACGGTACTTACAACCCAGCGACAGGTTCGCTTGCAGGGGGTAGTGTCACTGAACATGAAATAACTGCATATATGTACGATGCTCTAGTAGGTGTTGAGGGTAACTCTGAGATACGAAGGGGTGTTAAGAAAGTAGCAATCCCTGCTTTGGGGTTGACTGTAGAGCCTTTTGACAGTGATGAAATTACGGGACTTGGTGATAAGGTTGTTATAACTAATGTAACAACACACTTTTCTAATGGTATACCTGTACTTTATAGCTGTGAGGTTAGAGAGTAATGAGGGTAACTTTTGAAGTCAACAAGTCAGACTTAAAATCTCAGATTGAGCAAGTTAAGAAAGGTGTTGAAAACGAAACTAGGCAACTTTTAGAAAACATAGCTGATGATGCTGTAAGGTTCTCAATACCTTTTGTTGACACTGGTGCGTACATAACTAGCTTTGGTTTTATAGTTGGTGCGGGTAGACCTAGAGGTAAGTCTTCACACAGGAAACCTAGAAATATAAGTCCGACTGCCGCTGGTGCAGAGGCTTCTTACAACTTAGCTAGGGATATTAGCAG
>VMHT01149989.1_pt1 | contig 17693 bp, 23 predicted proteins | sample 4693611 | NCBI WGS metagenome assembly VMHT01 (sample SAMN12280063, study PRJNA550983) | marine metagenome | isolation source: seawater sampled from same location over 5 years 0.02-0.2 micron viral filtrate | place: USA: collected off the coast of southern California halfway between the port... ...
AAAGAATTAGGTGCTAAAGCTAGAGAATGGTGCTTAAGTGAAGAAGCAGGATTTACAGCTGAGTATCAAGGTAAAAGATTTATAGAAGCAGCTGATGAATTGTTTAATACTTGGGAACCTAGAGAAGCATTTGAAGTAATAGATTCAGATAAAGATATTAGAAAAATACAAACACATAATTTAGTATATTAATATGAAACCAACATTTATAATAAGTTGCCCAATTGACACCTACTCAGGTTACGGAGCAAGATCAAGAGATGTAGTAAAAGCCATTATTGAAATGGATAAGTATGATGTTAAAATAATGCCACAAAGATGGGGTGCTACACCTTGGGGTTTTATAGAAGACCATGAAGAATGGAGCTTTTTAAATAAACATTTATTCCAACCTGAACCTAATAAACAATATCCCAAACCAGATATTTGGATGCAAATAACAATTCCAAATGAATTTATGCCACAGGGGCATTATAATATAGGAATGACTGCAGGTATTGAAACTACTTTATGTAGAGCTGAATGGATTGAGGGAGCAAATAGAATGAATATAGTAGTTGGATCCTCAGAACACACTATTAAAGTTTTAAAAGAAAGTAAATTTCAACAAAAAGATACTAGAACTCAACAAATAATAAAAGATATAGCATTAAATGTTAAGACAGAAGTTTTATTTGAAGGTTTTGATGAAGATGTTTATAAAAAAACTAATGAATTCCTAGATTTACCTGAAATAAAAGAATCTTTTTGTTTTTTATTTGTAGGACATTGGATGCAAGGAGCATTTGGACATGATAGAAAAAATGTAGGTTTATTAGTAAAATCATTTTTAGAAACATTTAAAAACAAACAAAACCAACCTGCACTTATAATGAAAACTTCTGGTGGAGTTATTTCTTATATGGATAGAGATACTTTACTTAAAAAAATAGATGATGTTAAAAAAACAGTAAAAGGTAAATTACCTAAAATTTATGTTATTCATGGTGATCTTCTAAATGAAGAAATGAATGAATTATACAACCATCCTAAAGTAAAATGTATGGTTAATATTACTAAAGGTGAAGGATTTGGTAGACCATTACTTGAATTTACCCAAACTAAAAAGCCCATAATATCCACAGGTTGGTCAGGTCATGTAGATTTTCTTAAACCTGATATGAGCATATTATTACCAGGTACTTTAGGAGACATTCATCAAAGTGTAAAAAATGATTGGTTTGTAGAGGGTGCTAAGTGGTTTGATGTTGATACTATGGCATTAGGAAAAGCATTAAAAGACATGCATAAAAACTATAAAAACTGGATCCATAAAGCTAAACAACAGGGCAATTTTGCTAAAGAAAATTTTAGTTATACTAAAATGAAAGAAAAATTTAGTAAAATATTAGAAGAAAATGTAACAGCAGCCCCAAAACAAGTTTCTTTACAATTACCAAAACTTAAAAAAGTAGGAGAGGATAACAAACCTGAACTTCCTAAATTAAAACTCCCTAAACTTAAAAAAGTAGAAATATGAACCCAGATAGATTAGAAATATGTCCTAAATGTGGGTCAGATGCATGTTATGTTACTGAAGTAAACCAAGATATAAATAACTATCTCTGTTATGGTTGTGGTTTCCAATCTAATTCTTTAATGAGAGAAGGAGAAGAAATAATGGAGGACCAATTAGAAATGTTACCTGAATTATATAAAGATCTTAGACATGAAGATAAAACAGGCCAAGTATGGTTTCCTTCCACAGTGAATTTACCAAAACAAGGAATGGTATTTGCAAATGGGTCTACAACTAGTAATTGGAGATGGGCAGCAGTTAAAGCTGTAGAAGTAACAGAAGAAGAGAAACTAAAATACCCTATCCCAGGAAAGAAAGATAAATATTATAAACATAGAATGGACATGACTACAATGAAACAATTTGAAGAACGTGATTTTATGGAAGCTCTTTCGTATATTGGGGTATTACCTAGTTAAGATATGAAAATAAGTTATGCAATAACAGTCTGTAATGAGTTTATAGAAATTCAAAGACTAGTAAATTTTTTATTAGAAAATAAAAGACCAGAAGATGAAATTATTGTATTATATGACATTAATAATGGTCATGAAGGAATAGAACAATTTTTAAGAGCAAAATCTATTAATAAAGGACTTGCTTGGATACCAGGTGAATTTAATGGTCATTTTGCTAACTGGAAAAATAAATTAAATGGCTTTTGTAGTGGAGATTTTATATATCAAATTGATGCTGATGAACTTCCACCTAAATATTTAGTAGAAAATTTATGGGCAATATTAGATATGAACAAAACAGTAGATGTTTACAGAGTTCCTAGGATTAATACAGTAGAAGGATTAACTCAAGAACATATCCAAAAATGGAGATGGAGAGTAGATGAAAAAGGATGGGTTAATTTTCCTGATTATCAATGGAGAATTTATAGAAATGATCTTAAAATAAAATGGGTAAATAAAGTACATGAGATATTAACAGGATTTAAAGCTATGTCTGAATTACCACCTGAAGAAGAATATTGCTTAATACATGAGAAAACAATAGAAAAACAAGAAAAACAAAATAATTATTATAACATTTTATGATAACACATTGCATTAGTACATATAATAATTTACCCTACTTAAAACTAGCTATCCAATCAGTTAGAGAAAATAGCTATTATAAAGATGCTCCTTTTGTAATTCATGCTGAAAATTGCAGTGATGGTACAGATGAATGGTTAAAAGAAAATGGAAAAAGATATAATTTAGAGTATTATATAGATAAAAATGATATACCTTTAGGAATTGGAGGTGGAATGAATTTTTGCGCTGATAAAGTTAAAACTAAATATATTAATTTTCTCCATTCGGATTTTTATGTTTCTCAAGATTGGGACCTTAACTTATTAAAAACCCATGAAAAATATAAAGATAAAGTTTGGGTATTTAGTCAAAGAATACAACCTAATATTTTTAATGAATCTACAAGACCAGGTACTTTAATAGTACCAATGGATGTATTTGGATCTTACCATAATGATTTTAAACCAACCCCTTTCTTAGAATATTCTAAAGAACTTTCTGAAATGAACGATTTTGAAATAAATTTAGGAGAAGGAGTATCAGGATTAATTACTAAAGAAGATTGGGATTATATTGGAGGAAATGACCCTTTATTTGCCCCCTCAAGTTGGGATGATAAAGATATTTTCTTAAGGTCATTGTTAAAAGAATTTAAACTAATTTTAACTACTAAATCTGTAGTATGGCATTTTGGAGCAAGAGGATCCCATAGATTAGAAGAAAATGAAGGCCAATCTTCAGAAAGACAACGTAAATCAGAAGCTAACAATTTTAAAAAATGGATTACAAAATGGAATCAATATCCTTCTTTTGATGAAAATGGAATGGTAATCTCTAAAAATATGAGTATTATAGATTCTTATAAAAATAAATACAGATGAATAAATATTTTATAGATTGTGGAGCTCATTGTGGGGAATCTATTTTAGCAGCTAAACAACGATTTGGGGATGATATTATAACAATTTCATTTGAACCTATTCCAGGCTTAGCAAAACAACTACAAGAAATCCATAAAGACAATCCAACAGTTAACATTCAAAACTCCGCAGTATGGATAAATAATGAAGTTAAAACATTCCACCTATCTGAAGAATACACAGACGGATCATCTTTATTAGATAGTTTAAATAATTTAAGGAAAGAACATAGTATCAAAATCCCATGCTTTGATCTCTCAACATGGATCTTAGAAACATTTGATGAAAATGACTACTTGATTCTTAAATTAGATATTGAAGGGGCTGAATATAAAGTTCTTAGTAAAATGATTAAAGATGGTAGTATAGGATTAATAAATGAGTTTTGGGGAGAATGGCATGATATGAAAATCTCAGATTCCGAAACTTTAGAAATTTCCAAGGAAGTTTACAAATATTTAAAAGATAAAAATATTGAATTTAAAGAATGGGAAATTCATATCCCAACTTATGGCAAATCCCACCCTCAACTAGCATTTAGACCTAGTAATTTAACCGATTTAGACAATGAATAGATACCTTATAATTGCATCAGATGAAAGAAGTTATTTAGATTTGAAAAATATAGTTTTAGAATTAAAAAACAGAAATTTACCCTATTTTTTTTTATACAATGATTTACCTAATAAATTGTCTCCTCAATCTTCTTTAGAATATTTTAAATATGATACTAATATAACCCCCTCAGGTAATACTTATCCTAGTCAAACTTTAGGATTTGAACTTCCATTTTACCCTACAGTTTTATTAATTACCTGTGAAAATTGGGAACCTGAAAAATCTATTCTATTAGAATTTAAACAGCAAGGGTGTTTTATAGGATGTATAGAAAATTCCTCATGGCTTCATAACAATATTAAAACTAAATTAGAATTAACAAGTAGGAAAACTTTTCCAAGTAATTGTATTGATGTGTTTTTTGATCATAGTAAATGGTGTTTAGAAACTAAAAAAGAAGCAGGATGGTGGGATCAAAAATCCATAATTACAGGTAACCCTAAATTTGATGATTTTAAATTAGATTCAACTACTGAAGATATTATTATAGTCTATGGTTCTATGGAAATAGAACACCATAATAAAATATTAAATATTTACAATAATTTATTAAAAAAGTATCCTAAATGGAAAATTTTTTATAAACCCCACCCTAATGAATTTGTAGATTTTAAAGATGACCTTAATAAAATTAGCAATTTAATAAAGTCAAATGATGAATTTTTCCCAATTGTAAAAAAATCAAAACATAACATAGGAATTTTCCAAACAGTTATGTACATACCATTAATGTTAAATAAAAATATAGTAGCATTTAAACATTCATTAATTGGTATAAATGATGAATTAGATTTTGAAAATTTTAAAGAAGGTAGCCATGAATTATCTTTTTGGAAAAGGATATTACCTCAACATTTTACTAATTCTAAAGAATTTAAAGAGTTTATATCTATAGATTTTATTAGTAAAACAAAAATTAGAAATAATAAGTTAGAAAAAAAAATTAAAGAAAATTTGGTTTTTTATAATAAAGAACATACATTCATGAATACAAAATCAAACAACAAAACATTACTTACATGTTATGATGATTTTAATGATAACAATGCCTCTAAACGTATAGTAAATTATATAGAAAATAAAAATGAAAAAAACTAAAATAATATATTATCTATTTCCTTTTCATATTGATATGTTAGAAAGAACAATAAACCAATTAAAAAGAGCTTCTAACTATTCAAATTTAAGTGATTATTTAAGTTTAGATATAGTTTTAAATCTTTCGGATAAAAATCTAGATTGGAGTAAATGTAGCATTCCTAAACAATATTTCATAGATAAATTTAAATATATAGAAAAATATTGTGATTTTTGTTATGAAGTTAATTTTGAAATTAATGATAATTTATTAGGTTCTGGAGCCCAGCATAGAAGAACCCACAAAAATAATAAAGGTGAATACAATATAATAGCCCTAGACCCAGATGTATATTTTCCACCCCAAATATTTCAGGTTCTAGAACATGTAATCCCTACAATAGAACAAGAAAATACCCCAACTTATATGATTTCTTTTCAAATACCAAAATGGTGGGACAGTTCTTGGGATATTATAAGTCACCCTGAATATCTTAAATCTGATATTAAATTTGATGAAATAGATGTTTTTAAATTAGAGAGCAAGTTAGATTTAAACAATATAAATATTTTAAAAAATTATAATCATAAATTTGCAGGGGGGTGGTTTAATTTTTATTCTTCTGAATTAAGTAAATTAATGGAAATTCCTGAAAGTATAGGTATTTTCTACCACCAGGATTTATTCTATCAGGAAAAATTTAAAATTTTAAATAAAAAAGGTTATGATATTCCCCAATACATAGTTCAAAATTGTTTAATAGCTGAAGATAGAAAATATTACCATAAAAATGAATTTTTCCATAGTAAATATTTACCTTATCAGAAAAATAGACCTCATATGGGTAATTCTAATGAAGTATTACAAATTGTAAATGAGGAGTTAAAAAAAATATATAATGAATAAAAAACAACTTATTAACCTAAAATCAACAGTAAATAACCAAGGAGAAAAAGTATCCCAAGTCATTCATTTTAAAGATGGGATAAAAAGAACATATCATGGTATACTCCCAGAAACTATTAAACAAGGCCAATTTACAAAAATGATACTAGATGATGGAAGTATGTTAATGGTAAATGATAATAATGTTTTATGTATAGAAATTTTTAAAGAAGATTAAAATGAGTTATAAAGTTTATAAAGTAACTGAAGAATTCGAACAAGCTTTATGTGATTACACAGGAGCTAAGTATGCTGTTACTGTTGATAATGCCTCTAATGCTATATTTTTATCTCTAACATATGAAAAAGTTAAAGGGATTGAAATTACCATCCCCTCTAGAACTTATCCTTCTGTACCTTGCGAAATTATACATGCAGGAGCTAAAGTAAAATGGGAAAAAATAAATAAAAAAACAATAAAGGGGGCATATCAACTTAGACCAACAAAAGTATGGGATTCTGCTCTTAGTTTTACAAGTGATATGTACATTCCAAATACCCATATGTGTGTTTCCTTTACTGGCCCCTATAAAACTTTTAAGTTAAGTAAAGGAGGAGCTATATTAACAGATAACTATGAAGCTTATTTATGGTTTAAAAGAGCAAGATACTCTGGAAGGAGGGAATGTTCATATCATGATGATAATTTTGATATGTTAGGTTGGAATTTTTATATGATGCCAGAATTAGCCGCTAGGGGATTATTATTAATGAATCAGTTTTATAACCCAGATGGTTCTAAAAAAATAAATGAAGATATAGAGATGTCTTATCCTGATTTATCTAAATTCCCAATTTATAACCAATAATATGAGTAAGAAAATAGCAATAATGCAACCTTATTTTCTTCCATATGTAGGATACTTCCACTTAATAAATTCAGTAGATGAGTTTGTAATTTACGATAATATTCAGTATACTAAAAAGGGTTGGATTAATAGAAATAGAATATTAGTTAATGGCAATGATAAAATGTTAACATTGCCTTTAAAAAAAGATTCTGACTATTTAGATATTAAAGATAGGTTTTTAGCCGATAGTTGGGATAAAGAAAAGATAAAGATGTTAAACCAAATTAAAAATGTTTATAAAAAAGCACCTTATTATAATAAAGTATTACCAATTATCAATTCAATTTTTAAATTACCTAATACTAATCTGTTTGAATTTATATTAGGGAGTTTACATTTATTAAATTCATATTTAAGAATTAATACTAAAATTATAATATCATCAAATATAAGCATCGATCATACATTAAAATCAAAAGATAAAGTAATTGCTATATGTAAAAAACTTAATGCAGATACTTATATAAATGCTATTGGTGGTCAAGAATTATATGATGTTCAAGATTTTAAAAATGAAGATTTAAATTTAAAATTTATTAAATCACCACCTTTAAATTATAAACAATATAATAATAATTTTATTCCTTGGCTTTCTATTTTAGATGTTTTAATGTTTAATAAAAAAGAAGATATAACTAATTATTTAAATAAATATACTTTAATATGAATTTTGCTTTTTACATTTCGGGAAATGCTGGCACATTTAGAAAAATACTAAATTCTAAATCTATTTCATTACAAAATACTAAATTAGTGATATCTGATTCAACACTTAATAAGGATTTATCTCTAAAATTAGATAAGTTAAATATCAAATATTATTTCCACAAATACAATTCTGAATTCTCAGATTTTATGCTAAAAACTTTAGGGGATAATAAGATAGATTATTGTTTTTGTTTTGGTCACCACATTTTAAAAGGAAAATTATTAAATATTTTTAAAAATAAAATTATAAATTTTCACCCTTCAATACTTCCTTTATACCCAGGGATAAAATCAATAGACCAGGCTATAAAAGATGATAAATCTATTATAATAGGAAATACCGCTCATTTTATTGATAAGGGAATAGATACCGGACCCATAATCATGCAATCAGTAGCAACTAAATCTTTATTTAATTTAAAAGGTTATGATGGGATTATTAATTTACAATTGCCAATGCTAGATTTTATATATGAAAAACTAATAAATCACCAAATTTTAATTAATAAAAACAGGGTAACTATTAATGGAGATATGTGTATCCCTCAATTTTTTTATAATAATGGATAAATATTTAGTAAATAAAAAATGGAAACAAATAGCAAAGGGCCACACAGCATTTTGCATTTTAGGGGGTCCCTCATCAAAACATGTAAAGGACATTAATGATATTATAAAAAATAATTTTACAATAACCCTAAATCGTAGTATAGAAGTATTTCCTAACGCAGACATGTTTATTACTTCTGATAATAATATTACTAGAGAATATTTTGAGGATAAAGAATTCTTTATGCATAAGTTTAGAGGGGGAAAATTTTTAAAAAACCAATCTAATTTTACATATGATGAAGAACCTTCATGGGTTAAAGGAAAAAGAAATGTTCTTTTAAAAAACCCCAATTTAATAAAAGTAATAGCATGTAATAATTTTCCTAGCTATAACACCCCCTTTTCCACAGGCCAATTATATAAATATAAAGGTATTGAGTATGCAAAACAAGTAAATAATACGCACATCTGCATCGAACATAGAAATTTACAAGGAGAGTCATATCCTGTTCTTAGCCCTACTTTACCTGAAACTATAGAAAAATATGGTACTGATCCTTTAAATTTCTATCCTGGAGGTAATACTTCTGGAATTTTATTTCAATTATTATGGTACATGGGTTTTAGTAAAATAATTGTAGTGGGGTATGGTGATAAGGGAAAAAGTATTAGAAGTGAGGGATATGAAGAAATAATAGATTCTTATTGGAGTAAAGATAAAATGGAATTTGAATGGTCAAACTTAGAAATACATGGTTTAGTATCTCATTACAATAAATGGGGAGATAATTTTAAAATATTAAAGGGAGGTGAAATATGTAAAGAATATGCTAATTTTCCCTTGGCTAACCCAAAAGACCTTCATACATTCCCAGATAGTAAAAAGCAATTAGTAACTAAACTTTGTAATTTATAATGGAACATAATGATAAAAATGCCTTTGAAGTAGTAAGGCAATTTGAAAGAAGAATAGCAGAATATGCAGGAAGCAAATATGCAATATCTGTAGATTCTTGTACTAATGCATTATTTTTATGCTGTATGTATTTAAAAGTTAAAGGGCATGAAATAACTTTACCAAAAAGAACATATGTTTCAGTACCTCAATCAGTAATACATGCAGGGGGGAAAGTTAAATTTAAAGATATAAAATGGAAAGGAACATATAGACTTGAACCTTTTCCTATAGTAGATGGTGCTAAAAGATTTACAAAAGGAATGTATGAAAAAGGAACTTTTCATTGTTTATCCTTTCATATGAAAAAAATCCTAGATATAGGAAGAGGAGGAGCAATATTAACAGATGATGAAGAAGCAGTAGAATGGTTTAAACAGGCAAGATTTGATGGTAGACATGAGGTACCCTTACACCATGATGAATTTAAAATATTAGGATGGAATATGTATATGACCCCAGAACAGGCTGGTAGAGGGTTATGGAAAATGATGGGATTACCAGAATATAATGAAGACCAAATAGAAAACCCACCATATCCTGATTTATCAAAATATGTAATATTTACGGAAGCGAATAGATAATGAATATATCAACTCCCATTTCAACTTTATGGAATTCTAAAAGTAATATTGAGTTAATTAAAAAATATTCAAACTCATTTGAGGGAAGACCTAAAACTTTAGAATTACATCCTAATTTTAATTCACAAGTAAAAACTTTTCATTGTGATAATATTCAACCCATACATGAGTTAAATGATGAAGATTTTAAATATATAAAACGTGTAGTAAATACATACCCTAATCTTAAAGTAATATCCTTTCATTGTGCCTATAATTCTTTAAAATGTTTTAAAAATAATGGAAGAGGATATATAGAGGGTTATAGCTATAACAAAAATGAATTAAAACACAATATGAGTGTTAACATACCTAAAATAAAAAACATATTAGGTAATATTAAAATACTAATTGAAAATAATAATTATTACCCTACAAAAGCTTATGATATTATAACAGATGCAGATTTTATATCTGATTTAGTATATGAAAATAATATAGGTTTTCTATTTGACCAAGCCCATGCAGAAATAACAGCGCATAATCAAAAAATAGAATATAAAAAATATGTAAATGAGTTGCCTTTAGATAAATGCATTCAAATCCATTTATGTAAAATGGGCTACAGTAAAAAACTATATTCTAAGGATTTTTATTTAGCTGAAGATTATCATTTACCCCCTAATTTAGATGAATATGTAAAATTAAAAAACATAATAAATAGATGTCCTAAATTAGAATATTTTACGGTTGAATATTATAAAAATATAGAGGGTTTAATTAATTCAATAAAGTTATTAAAAAAAGAAATAAATGATTAGTTTAAAAGATAAAATAGTTATAATTACGGGGGGAAAAGGCCAATTAGGAGTAGCCATTACTTCTAAGTTTAAAGAATTAGGAGCTATAGTATATGATTTAGATATAGTTGATGGTTTTGACTTAAGATCTAAACAATTAGTATCTAAAAAATATAAGAATATTTTTTCTAAGCATAAAAAAGTAGACATATTAATTAATAATGCAGGAGTAAGTGTATTTGAGGATTTTATGAATAGAACTGAGAAAGATTTGGATTATGTCTATGATGTAAATCTAAAAGGAACACTTAATTCAATTCATTCATTTGTTGAAAATTATAATCTATCTTCTCAGCAATCTGCTTCTATTATAAATATTGGATCTTTATATGGGGTAGTAAGCCCTGATTTTAGAATATATGGTAATAATGATAGAAAAAATTCTGAAATATATGGAGCTACTAAGGCAGGAATAATCCAAATGACTAAATATTTAGCTGTTTACCTAGCAGATAAAAATATCAGAGTTAATTGTGTTTCTCCCGGAGGAGTATTTAATCAAAATAACCCACAAAATAAAGATTTTATAAAAAAATATAGTGAAAGATGTCCTATGAAAAGAATGGCTAGAGATACTGAAATGGTTGGTGGTGTGGCTTTTTTAGCTAGTGAAATTTCTAGTTATGTTAATGGGCATAATTTAATAATAGATGGAGGATATTCAGCATGGTAGTTAAAATTAATTTGGTTTTATTAAATAGCTTTTGTATATTCATAATATGAATAAAACTTATATTATAGCTGAGATTGGAATTAATCATATGGGAGATATGAATAAAGCCAAAAAATTAATAGATGCTGCCTCTAGAAGTGGAGTAGATGCTGTTAAATTTCAAACTTACATAACAGAAAAAAGAGCACCTAAAAATAACCCTGAAATATTTGATATTTTAAAAAAATGTGAGTTACCTTTTGAAAATTTTAAAGAATTAAAAGAATACTCTAATTACAAAAATGTTGAATTTTTTTCAACTCCTTTTGATCAAGAAAGTGTAAATTATTTAAAAGAAATGGGTATTACTAAACATAAAATTGCTTCTTTTGATGTACCAAACCATTCTTTATTAAAACATATAGCTAATAACTCAGATAGTGTAATAATGTCTACAGGAATGGCTAATCTACAGGAAGTAAAAGAAGCATATAATATACTTAAAAAAAGATGTTTTGTATCTTTACTTCATTGTGTATCAGCATACCCTACAAAAGAAATAGATGCTAATCTTAATGTTATAAAAACATTAAAAGAAAATTTTCCCCAATGTGTTATAGGTCACTCTGACCATACTCCAGACATAAAAATCCCTTTATATGCTGTTGCTTGTGGGGCAGAAATTATTGAAAAACATTTTATGATAGAACCTGATTGTATAGATGCACCTGTTTCTATAAATGAAGAACAGATGTCTCTTTTAGTTAAAGAAATAAGATTATTAGAGAAAATTTTAGGGGATAAAAACTTAGGTATGACAGAAGCACAAGAAGGTACTAAAATATTTAGAAGAAATGACAGGTCAAAAGTTATATAAAAAAGCAAAAAAAATAATCCCAGGTGGTACTATGCTATTATCAAAAAGACCAGAAATGTTCTTACCTAATAACTGGCCATCATATTTTTTAAAATCAAAAGGATGTTATGTTTGGGATTTAGATTCAAAAAAATACACAGATATGTCTATAATGGGTATAGGAACTAATACATTAGGATATGGACATAGTGAGGTTGATTTAGCTGTAAAGGATGCTATTAATAAAGGAAATATGAGTACTTTAAATTGTCCTGAAGAAGTTTTTTTAGCTGAAAAGTTACTTGAAATTAATGATTGGGCAGACTCCGTAAGATTTTGCAGGGCTGGAGGTGAAGCTAATGCTTTAGCAATTAGAATTGCAAGAGCAGCATCTGGAAAGGATAATGTTGCAATATGTGGTTATCATGGGTGGCATGATTGGTATTTATCTGTTAATCATAACTCAAATGGAAGTTTAGATTCCCATTTACTCCCAGGTTTAAAACCTAAGGGGGTACCAAAAAACCTTCAAAACACAGTTTTCCCGTTTAACTATAATAATTTTAATGAGTTGGAATTTTTATGTGACAATCATGATATTGGTGTAATTAAAATGGAAGTTGTAAGAAATTTTGGGCCTGAGGATAATTTTTTAAATAAAGTTAGAGATTTAGCTACTAAAAAAGGAATTATACTAATTTTTGACGAATGTACGTCTGGATTTAGAGAAACTTATGGGGGAATACATAAGAAATATTCTGTTAATCCTGATATTGCTATGTTTGGAAAAACAATAGGCAATGGTTATGCTTTAACTGCAGTAGTTGGAATTAAAGAGGTTATGAAATCGGTTGAAGATACTTTTATTAGTAGTACTTTTTGGACTGAAAGGATTGGACCTACTGCAGCCTTAAAAACTCTTGAAGTAATGGAAAAACTAAAATCGTGGGATATTATTACAAATATTGGCCTTAATGTTAGAAAAGGATGGTCAGAAATATTTAAAAAATATAATTTGGATTTTAATATAACAGGAATCCCATCTCTTAGTAGTTATTCTTTTAAAATTAATAATTTAGAAATTCAAACTTTAATTACCCAAGAGATGTTAAAAAAGGGTTTTCTTTCAAGCAATAGGTTTTATGCGTGTATTTCCCACGATAAAACTATATTAGATTCATATTTTAATGCCTTAGATGAAACATTAAAATCTATAAGTAAAATAATTAATAATAAAAAAGAAATAATAAATAAACTAAATGGACCTGTTAAACATTCAGGATTTAAACGATTAAATTAATAAGAAAATGAAGAATATAAATGAAATTGCCTTTATAATACAATCAAGAAAAGGATCAGTAAGAGTAAAAAATAAAATGTTAAAACCTTTTAATGGTTCATGTTTATTTGAAATTGCTATTAAAAAAATATTAAATTCAAAAATTATACCTAAAGAAAATTTTTACACATCAGTATTGGATGAGGAATTTAAGGATATAGCTAATAAACATAAGGTAAACATTTTCCATAGATCCCAAGAATCAACAGTAGAACCTGTTGAATTACCTACAGTATTTGGGTGGCACAAAAAAGGAGCATTAAATAAACCATACAAATATTGGGTTAAAATTAATGGATGTAATCCCCTTTTATCTATAAATACTATTGATAGGTTTGTTGAGTCATTTATAAACACTGATTCTGATGGAATGTTTGGGGTTTTTGAAAAGAAAACATTTTTATTTAACAATGAAGGATTAATGGTAAATAAGTTTTTTGGAGAAGATAAATATTTAGCTACTTTAGAAACTAAGTATGTAGAAACTTGCTATGAAGCTGCACATTCATTATATGCCGGGAAAATGGAAGATATAGGAAAAGAAATTTATATGGGTACTTTTAAAGAACCAAGTAATCCAGAATTTTTTATTATGGATGAAATAGAATGTTTCGACATAGATTGGCCTTTTCAATTTGAAATAGCAAAAACCATGTATAAACAAAGAAAACAACAAATAAATAAAAATTCTTAAAGTAATTAAATATGTCTAGAAATTATGAAGTACCTGGTTTTTTTGATAACTATGTTCGTAACCATGGAAAACGGAAAAACCACTCTGAAGGGTGGTTAAAAGAATATGTAGTAGATAAAATTTCTGATAATGTAACAACAATTGTAGATTTTGGGTGTGCTGTTGGAAGGAATTTTGCCCCTTTCAATACACAATATAATAACTCAGAAAATATTCATAAACCTTATAAATTTATAGGATTTGATATCCACCCAGAAGAAAAAATCCAAGAACAAAAATTAATTGATTTTGTATATTATAGATATTCATTAGAAGATTTTCTTAAAAATATAAATGATTTTGATATAAAATGGGAAGAATGTTTAGTTTTTTCACATGGAACTTTAATGTACTTTAAAGAAAAAACTGGAGCAAATATGTTTATTAGTAAATTAAGAAATAAAGGTTGTAAAAATTTTGTATTTAATGAATATGCTTCTATATCTGCCCAACAGGGTCTTTCTGAACATGCCTTAAATGGGGGGTTAGGTTATATAGATTTAAATGAAGAAAATTTAAAACTATTTACTCCTCCTTTAGGATTAAAAATTAATATGGGGGAAGAACCCTTTTATGAATTTAATGCTCATATACACTTAGAAAAAAAATAATGAATATAACTATTTTAACAGATACCCCTAATAGTTGGATTATACCACATGTTGAAGAACTTAAACAGTTATTATCTAACCATAAAGTAAAACATATCTTTAGTCAAAATGATATTGTTGGTGGAGATATAATGTTTATTTTAAGTTGTGAGAAAATCATTCCCCAATACCAACTAAATCTTCATGCTAGTAATATTGTAGTACACCCAAGTAAATTACCTGAAGGCAAAGGGTGGTCTCCTTTAGCATGGCAGATCTTAGAAGGAAAAAATGAAATAACTATAAGTTTATTTGAGGCATCATCCAAAGTAGATTCAGGAAATATATATTTAACTGATGTTATTAAATTAAGGGGAAATGAACTTAATGATGAGATTAAATATATTCAAGGTACAACTACAGTTAAAATGATTTTAAATTATCTTAAAAATGTTGAAAAATATTCTTTAAGTAAAGTACCTTCCTATAAACAAGAAGGAAAAGAAAGTTTTTACCCTAAATTTAAAAAAGAACATAATGAATTAAATATTAATAAAACTATCAAAGAACAATTTAATATTTTAAGAATAGTTGATAATGAAAAATATCCTGCTTTTTTTAAAATAGATGATCAAGAATATGTTTTAAAAATTAAAAAGAGTAATAAATCTGTTTTAAAATTAGTACCATGTACTAAAGAATATTGGGAATATATTAGAACTCTTCGCAATGATGAAAAAGTCCAGAAAGGGTTTATAGAAACTACACAAATAACCCCTGAAATGCAGGAAAAATATATGAATAAGTATAGTGAATGTTATAGGGTTGCTTTAATAGAAGTACACGTAGGAGATTCTTTAAGTAAAATTCCTGTAGGTTTTGTGGGTGTTATTAAAAATGATATAAGAGTATGTACCCATCCTGATTTTCAGGGCAACGGGTATGGAAAATTTATGATTAATGAATGTATGAAAATTTGGCCTAATGCTTTTGCTAAAATTAAAATAGATAATAAAGCTAGTTTAAAATTATTTAAATCCTGTGGGTTTAAATTAAAATATTATCACTTAACTCAAGATTAAATGGAAAAAATAACATTTTGCATCCCAAGTAAATCAAACTTAAGATATTTAAAAACCTGTATTCCTTCTATAAGGAAAAATGCCTATAGAGATGATCATGAAATTATAATATTTGTAGACTCAGATGAGGATGGGACTATTAAATGGTTAGATAGTGTTAAAGATGAGTATAATTTAATTTACTATGTAAATCCTAAATTAGGAAAAGAATTATATGGGATTGGTAGAGCATATGATTATTGTGTTGAAAAGTCAACCACAGATATTTTTATGATATTTCATGCTGATATGATGTTAGGTAAACATGCCGATTTAAAAGCGTTTAACCATCTTAAAGAAAAAACAATAGTATGTTCAACCAGAGTTGAACCACCTATCCACCCTAATGGAGGTGAAAAAATATTACTTGATTTTGGAATGTGGCCTGAAGAATTTAAAGAAAATAAATTCAATCAGTATGTAAATGAACACCTTGAAAATAATAAAGTAACTGAAGGTATATTTGCACCATGGATGATGTATAAATCAGAATTTTTAAATATATTAGGTGGGCATGATCCAATTATGCATTCGTGTAGAGAAGATTCAGATCTATTTAATAGAATGTTATTAGCGGAATTTAAATTTATTCAACCTTGGAATTCTTTAGTATACCATTTAACTGGGAGGGGAGCAGGAAGTTTTGATGGTGATCCTGAAAGACATAAAAAATGGAAAAAAGCTATGAATGATTCAACATTAGAATTTATTCGTAAATGGGGTACTAATGTTAATCATACTCCTTTAATGAAGCCTATAGTTTATCCTGTATACAATAAATGTGTTAATATTATTAACTCTAATCCTCAATTACAAGAAGCATTACAACCCTGGTTTAATGGTGGGAAAGATATAATAGTTGAAATAGATGGTAATATTTTTAACCAACAAGATTATCAAACCACCCAGCAACTTTCAGCTATTATTCAAGATAGTGGGGAAATAGGTACATTTGAATTAGGTAATTTAAAAATTACAATTAATAGTATAACAGATTATTCTAAAGATTTAATAAAGATATGAAAAAGTATATTAAAAAAATTAAAGAAGAATTAGCAATGAAAGGATATTTAAATGGATGGCTTATAAAATATTATAGAGATAAATTAAAAGAATTAGAAAATAAAGATGAAAAATAAAAATCCTAAAAAATCTATTTCAATTGGGGGTTTAAAACTTCAAATTGAGGAAAACCCTAAAAAAGTAGAAAACAAACATAAAAAATTTTTTATTCATCTTTTAAATAGATTAGTCTCAATACAAGAACGTACTGATAAAATATTTACAGAATACGGTTTAAATCTTATAATGTATGAAGATTTATATTTTCAAGTAATAGAAGATATGGTATATGAGCATTATGATGTAGAAGTAGGTGAAGTAATATTTTGGTATGTTAACGGATCTAAACTTAATGATGATGAGCAATATATAGAAGATAAAAAAACTGGTAAAAGGTATAAAGCAAAAACACCTTTACAAGTATACAACGTTTGCAAAAAATTAAAGTTATTTAAAAATTAATATATGTATCAAACAAAAACAATGGAAAAATTAGAAATGATAGCATGTCCCAAATGTGGAAATCCAATGCCTTTAAAACGAAGAGAATTAGGTTATCATGTTTGTGTTAATTGTTCTACAGTATCAGCTAAAAGAGGAGTACCTGTAATGAGAGGAACTGGTGATCATACTTGGGTTGATTTAGAAGTAATGACACAAGAACAATTTGAGAGATATGAGGAGATGGAAAATAAAACTAAATC
>VMHT01119333.1_pt1 | contig 17692 bp, 21 predicted proteins | sample 4693611 | NCBI WGS metagenome assembly VMHT01 (sample SAMN12280063, study PRJNA550983) | marine metagenome | isolation source: seawater sampled from same location over 5 years 0.02-0.2 micron viral filtrate | place: USA: collected off the coast of southern California halfway between the port... ...
CTTTCTTGGGGGCTTTCGCCCCCTTTTGGTTAATATTTATAAAGTAAATCCTTTTGGACCTGACAAATAAAGCGGACCTGTCCATTGAACTTTATATTCCCCTAGAATGTTGCCTCTAGGTTTATTTAAAGCAGGTTGACTAAAAGAGGCAGCCATTAATAAATCTCCCTTTTTCCAGTGCTTTCTTCTTATTTCCTTATCTTCTTTAACTATAAAAGAATGAACACTTTGACCGCTTCCGTTAGCTTTTAGAAACTTATAATAGTATTTAGTTTCTACCATTTTAAACCCATCTTTAAATTCTTGAAGTCTAGCGTCTATTCTTTTATTAACTTCATTTTGATAAGATGGTACTTTTTCAATAGTATCTTTACTTATTGAAGTTATGCTTCTTGAATTAAAACCTGCATAATCTTCAAAAACTTTATTTTTAAAAGTTTCTATTGCTTTAGTCATTTCTTGATCCATAAAACCCTCCTTTTGTTTGTAGTTATTATTTATACGAATCATTCTTATTTATACAAAATATATACAAGTAATACAATAGAACATAGCAAGAACACCGAATTTTTTTTTATTTGATTACCCAATAAATGGGTATATATAGTCTGGCAGGGAATATGAAAAATAAAGGGTTTTCAATGATACCGAATCAAGTGATTTGGGATAATGATTTAAGCAACAATGCGAAGTTGTTGTTTTGCTATCTTCGTAGCTTATCGGACAAATATCGGACTTTGCGAAATAAAACTTTAATTGAAAAATTGGGCGTTTCTTTGAATACCTTGCAAAGCCTTAAAGCCGAACTTGTTCAAGAAAAATACCTAATTATCCACAGAAAGACTTCGGCTAATTATTATGAACTAAAAGCCCCTTATAAGGTTGTCTTGCCCTACCCAAATTCTGGGCAACTGACTACCCTAAAATTGGGTAGTATTAAGAAGAGTAATACTAATACTCATAATATTAATAAGGTTAAAGGTTTTAAGAAATTAAAAGGATTCAAGGGATAACTTAAATGTCCAATGATTCGACTATAACCCCCCTTGCCTATACTTATAAAGGAAAACTATTACAGCATAGAAAGTTCAACGATTACACTAAAGAAGAAAAGCTAGAAATTATTGTTCAATTAAACAATGAATTTGAAAGCGGATTATTGTCCGTCAATCAAATGGTATGGATTTGGGAAAGGGAATGCTGGGGTTCTTTTTCCGTAGAATTATTTATAGATAGGCTACTACAAAAAGGAATTATTAAGAAGAATCCTATTACAAACGATACTAGAACATTTCGTAAGCCTAAAACGATTTTTGATTGGTAATACTATATTTAGTATGATAAATATTTAAACTACTAGCGAAACCCTTTTAGCTAGTTTTTATTAGTGTACACTTGGTGTGAGGCGGTCTTTTTCCCTTTCTTTCTATAACCGCCTCCACCCCTTAAAGGATTAAAAATTATGGCAGGACGAAAAAGAAAACTAAACCCAAGATTAGCCGAAAGAATTTTAGAGCTTATTGCCGATGGTTTAACGATTCGGCAAGTATTTGAAAAAGAAGAAATTGATTATACTTGGGCTAGTTTCCGAAAAGAATTAGTTAGTTCAAATGAATTAATGGATAGATACCAAAAGGCAAAAGAACTAGCGATAGATTTAGAATTAAGTAACTTAAAAGATAAACGATTAGAATTAGAAGCTAAAATAGAATCAGGAGAAATAGATGGAAAGGCAGGACAAAATTTAGTTAATCTTTATAAAATTATTGTAGCTAGTTCACAATGGTCTGCTTCTAAAATAAGTTCTAAAAAGTATGGAAAAGCTGCAGAAATAACATTAAAAGGTGACGATAAAGCACCAATTAACATTAGTTGGCAGTCATAATGTTGCAAAAATACCACAATATTTATGCTTTGTGATATATTTACAACACTAAAAGTATTGGTTTTATTAGGTTTGTGGCATTTTTAACACATAAAAAGATAATTAGTTATATGTGAGCAAAAAAAGAACAAAAGAAGAACAAATGCAAAAGGTTTGATAACGCTGAATTATCGGAAAGTTTTACTAACGATAACTTTTCTTATCGTTAGTAATAAAATAAGGCTTTTTTGCTTTGAACGACAGATTTAGGGGGGTTTTTTAGAGCCGATACCCAATTTTGCGAATGTCGTCTTGGTAAAAATGAATGGATGGTATAAACAAATAAAATGGATGATCTTATATTGAAAACAATAATTTTTATAATTAAGGATAAAGAAACAGGCGAACCAATTGTAATTTCTCATTTTCAAGGTTTTTCCGATAATGACGAAGCAATAGATTTTTCAAAGTTTTTGCAAGACCAATTTGTAGAAGAACCTAAAGTTTATGATAGCCAACAAAATTTTACTTTACATTAGAAAGATTCTAAAGAGGGGGGTTTTGTTTTAATATGAAACAAATCGTTATTCCATACAATCCTAGAGAAATACAAAAATTTTTGCACAAAAAATGTGATGTGAACCGATTTAATGTTATTATCGTTCATAGAAGAGGCGGTAAAACTGTGTTTGCAATAAACCATTTAATTAAAGCTGCCCTAACTAATAAAAATCCATATCCAAGATATGCCTTTATATCGCCTTATAGATTGCAAGGGAAAAGCACAGCTTGGGATTATATGAAACAATTTTCCGCCACAATTCCAGGTGTTAAATGGAATGAATCAGAATTAAGGGTAGATTTCTCCGTCAACAATAGCCGTATTCAAATAATAGGAGCTGAAAATAGTAGTGCCATAAGAGGACAATACTTTGACGGAGTTATCGTAGATGAAACCCAAAATATTAGTCCAGATTTATTTGACACAATTTTACGCCCTTGCTTATCAGACCGAAAAGGCTTTGCAATTTTTATCGGCACACCGATGGGGCGGAATTGGTTTTTTGATTTACATGAGAAGTCTAAAACACAAAAAGATTGGTTCACTTGTGTTTTTAAAGCTAGTCAAACAAAGATAATACCCAAAGACGAACTAGACGCTGCCAAGCTATCCATGTCGCCTGAAAGTTACGATCAAGAATTTGAATGTTCATTCCAAGCTGGAATTAGCGGTTCTTATTATGGCGGTATAGTTGAAGAATTAGATAAGAATAAAAAGATAACCGATTTTGAAATAGACTTATCTATTCCAGTAGAAACTTGGTGGGATTTAGGGATGAATGATAGCACCGTTATAACTTTTGCACAAAGGCGACCAAGTGGCGAAATTAGGATAATTGATTGCTACGAAAATTCTAGTGAGGGATTAGAACACTATTTTAATGTAATTGACGATAAACCTTATACCTACGATAAACATATCGCCCCCCATGATATAAGGGTTAGAGAAATAGGAACGAATAAATCAAGATGGGAGTCCGCCAAAGAGATGGGGATGGAATTTGAAATTGCACCAAAACTTGGCGTAGAAGATGGAATAGAGCAAGTAAGAAGAATGTTACCTAATTGTTATTTTCATAAAAGTAATTGCAAAAAACTTATAGAAGCGTTAAAAAGCTATTGTAAGCGATGGGATGAAAAAAATAATTGTTTTCGTAATAAACCCTTACACAACTGGGCATCACATTTTTGCGATTCGATAAGGTATGGTGCAGTTACCGAACCAATAGATAGAAGCGACTGGAAAAAACCAATAAAGGTAGATACAAGCTACATAGTTTAATATGGCAAAAAAAATAAAGAACTTTCCGATATAGAATTAAAAGCAATCTTAACTAACCAAGTTAGAAATAGCATAGGTTATTTAGGTGGCGAATTATCGGAGTCAAGAAGAAAATCTATTGAATATTATTTAGGCGATAAACTTGGAACGGAAATAGACGGAAGAAGCCAAGTAGTAAGTACCGATGTTTCCGATACAATTGAAAGTATCTTGCCGAACCTTTTAAGAGTTTTTACCGCTTCCGATAAAGTGGTTCGTTGCGATCCTGTTACAGCGGAAGATGTTCCATTAAGCGAACAAGCTACGGCATATTTAAATCATGTATTTTACAAACAAAACGATGGCTTTACGCTTTTATATAATTTTTTTAAAGACGCATTAATTGAAAAGAATGGTTTTTTAAAAATTTATTGGGATGAAAACGAAAGCGTTGAACATGAAACTTATAAAAATTTAACTCCAGCGGAAAAAGATGCTTTAGAAGATACTAAAGATGAAATTGAATTAGTTGAAGAAGAAGAAATAGTTGACGAAGTTGTTAAAGAACAACAAGAAGTAGCCAAGCAACAAGCCGAAATGCAAGGTATTGATATTTCCGAAATAAAATTTCCAAAAGCTGTTTTATATAATTGTAAAATTAAAAGAATTAGAAAGTCTGGCAAAGTAAAAATTGAAAGCGTACCGCCTGAAGAATTTTTAATAGATAGATCGGCTAAAACAATTCAAGACGCAAATTTTGTAGCACATAAAGTTTATCTAACTAGATCACAATTAATTGAAATGGGATTTGATTATGATGAAGTTATGGAACTTCCAAGAAATGAAGATGAAAATTTTACAATGGAAGAAGAAGCTAGAGATAGAAATATTGATGGTTACTTCCAAGACGAACCTACCGATAAATCTACCGAAAAAGTTTTAGTATATGAATCTTATATTAGATTTGATTATGACGGAGATGGAATTGCCGAATTAAGAAAAGTAATCTGTGCTGGAGACGGAAGTTACATATTAGAAAATATGCCATGCGACTCCGCACCGTTTGTAACTGTTACACCAATACCAATGCCCCATAGATTTTACGGAAGAAGTATTTCCGAATTAGTTGAAGATATACAATTAATGAAATCTACTGTTATGCGTCAACTTTTAGATAATATGTATTTGACAAATAATAATAGAGTTGCCGTTATGGACGGAATGGTCAATATGGACGACTTACTTACGACAAGACCAGGTGGTGTCGTTAGAACTAAACAACCGCCTAATCAAGTTATGCAACCGCTTCAAGCACAACCAATTTCACAACAAGCGTTCCCATTATTAAGTTATTTAGACACTGTTAGAGAAGCTAGAACTGGAATTACAAAATCCGCACAAGGTTTAGACGCTAACGCTTTAAATTCTAAAACAGCAACAGGTGTAAATGCGTTAATGACACAAACACAAATGCGTTCCGAATTAATTGCTAGAATATTTGCGGAAACAGGCGTTAAAGATTTATTTAATAAAATTTTTGAACTAATGGTTAAGTATCAAGACAAAGAACAAATTATAGAATTAAATAATAATTATATTCCTATTAAACCTACCGAATGGAAAGACAAATTTAATATAAATGTTGTTGTTGGATTAGGAACAGGTTCTAAAGAACAACAAGTTATTATGCTTAATAGTATTTTGGAAAGACAATTACAAGCGTTCAACCTACAAGGCGGAAAAGAGATGCCAATGGTTACGCTAAAAAATATGTATAACACTTTATCCAAGATTATAGAAAATGCAGGATTAAAAAATGTGGACGCTTTCTTTGTGAATCCAGATATTGGCAAACAACAAATGCCTCCGCCACAACCACCGCCTTTAACTCCAATAGAAAAAATAGAATTTACAAGAATTTCTTCCGAAGAAAAACGAAAAATGGCGGAATTAGAATTGCAAAATAGAGAATTACAACAAAAGCAACAAGATATGATGTTAGATTTTGAAGCGAAGCTAAAAGAAATGGCTTTAAAATATAATACACAACTTGATACGGCAAAAATTAAAGCCGATGCGGATTTAGATAAGTTAATGATGTCTGGTAATAACAAAATATTAGAACAGGCTCAAAAAGCTGGTAATTTACTTGATGAGCAATTAAAAGGATTAAATGGTAACCAACGACCAAACCCTGAGGGAAGCGGAAGTCAGCCGATCCAATCAGGCGAAACAAATATTAGAGAATAAAATTTTTGTAGAGGCAATTGACACTCTTAAAAAACTTTATTCTGAAGCCTTGTTAGAAAAAACAGGTGCTAAAGAAAGCGATACAAGGGAGAAACTTTGGATTGCTTATAATGTTGTAGGCAAAGTAGAACAACATCTACAAACTGTTATTGAAACAGGAAAATTAGCTGAAAAACAGCTTGAAGATTTTCGCAAACAACAAGTAAAAACAAAATTTTAACTAAACCAAGTTAAAATAAGCCAAGTCATAAAGACAGCTTAACCATAGGAGGACTTAATGTCTGACAACAACCCATTACTGAACAATGTTTCAGTACAAGGTGCAGCTAAAACTCTTGAGGGATTACTAGACCCTAAAACGGCAACTATTAAAGCTCAAGATAAAGAAGCACCAGTTGAACCAAAAGAACCAGAAGCGGAAGCAGAAGATAATCAAGAAGTTCAACAAAAACCAGAAACCAATCAAGAAGAAGTTCAAGAAGTTTCTGACGAAGAAGAAGCTCCAGTAGAAAATGATGCTATTGAAGAACAAGAAACCGATTTACACCAAGTTAAAGTTAATGGTGAATTAATTGATGTTGACCTTGAAGAATTAAAAGCAGGTTATCAAAAGGATGCCGATTACAGACGAAAAACAGAGGAGTTAGCTCTTGAAAAAAGAGAAACACAATCTGCAAAAGATCGTTTGGAAAAACAGTATTCAACCAAGTTAGAAGATTTAAATTCTCTTGTGTTGACTTTGAACGCTGAAATAAATAGTGATATTAATTCCAAAGAGCTAGACGCTTTATGGGAAGAGGATCCAACTGAAGCTGCAAAAGTAGATCGTAAAATTCGTAAGCGTAGAGATACTATTTCTCAAGCACAAAAGCGAATTAGAGATCATCAAACTCAACAGTTTCAAGAAGTTCTTAAAGAAGAACAAAAAAAGGTTGCTTTAAAGTATCCTGATTTGTCCGACCCTGTTAAAGGGAATAATTTAAGAACAAATATGACGAATTATTTATTGACTAAAGGCTTTAACGATAAAGAAGTTAATTCAATTTATGATTCAAGGCAATTTGACATTATTGTTGATGCTATGAGCTATCAAAATAACAAAAAGTTGAAACCAACTTTAGTTAATAAGAAAGTTAAGCCATCAAAATTTGTTAAATCAGGTGTTAAAGTTACAAAAGACGAAATCAATTCTCAAACAAGGTTGAATCAAATTAAAACGCTCAAGAAAAGTGGAAAAATCAAAGATGCTTCCGATTTACTTTTGCGTTACATTTAATAAATAACCTAAAGGAGAATATATCATGGCGATGTATCAAACATATACAGCAAAAGGTATAAGAGAAGACCTGTCGGACATCATTTACAATATTAGTCCAACAGAAACACCTTTTATGTCTGGCGTTGCAAAAACAAGAGCAACAAATACTTTACACAAATGGCAAACAGATGCTCTAGCCCCAACAGCAGTTAATGCTGCGGTTGAAGGTGCTGCAATATCTTATGGAACAATGGTTCCATCTGTGGAAGTATCTAACCACACTCAAATCTCTACAAAAGCTATCCAAGTTTCAGGCACAAACGAAGCCGTAACTTCAGCTGGTAGAGCAAGTGAAATAGCTTACCAAGTAGCTAAAGGTGCAAAAGAATTAAAAAGAGATATGGAAACAGCTCTTTTATCTAATGTAACTGGAACTGCTGGAAACGCATCAACTGCAAGAAAATTATCTGGCTTACCAACTTGGCTTCAAGCTAATGTTGACGCTGGAGCAGGCGGTGCTAATGGTCAAGTTAGTAGTGCTGATGTACCAGGAACTGCAAGAACAGATGGTACGCAGAGAGCTTTCACTGAAGATCATTTAAAAAGCGTTTTAAAGAAATGTTTTGATAATGGCGGAAACCCTAATATGATTATGGTTGGTGCTTTTAATAAACAAAAACTTTCAGGCTTTACAGGTGGTTCAACTAGATTTGACGCTGCAGAAGATAGAAGATTAATTACTTCTATTGATGTGTATGAGTCAGATTTTGGAACTATGCAAGTTGCACCTAATAGACTTATTAGAAACAACAACGGAACTGCAGCCAAAAAAGGTCAAGACGCTTATGTACTTGAAATGGATATGTGGGGAGTTTCTTTTTTAAGAGATTTCAAACTTACTACTCCAGGTCAAACTACAGACGGAGATCAAAGATTCTTGGTTACAGAGTACACTCTTGAATCAAGAAACGAAAAAGCAAGTGGATTAGTTACTGATTTAACTACTGCATAATGCTAAATTGTTGGGGGTGTAACCTTGTTTAGATATACACCCCTAAACAATAAACCAAATGTTGAAGTCTTAATAAGGTTATAGACGGAACGACAAACGGAGAAAAAAAATGAGAACATTAAACGATTATTTTTTAGAATGTCATTTAGACAATGTATCAACTGCTTCAACAGTAAGAGTAGCCGTACCTGACGCTGGAAAAGTTATTAAAATAACTTCAGTTCTAGGTGGAGCTCTTTCAGGTGGTAATGCGGTATGTACTGCTAAAGTAAATACTACTAATATGACAAACGGAGCTATAACAATTGCTCATTCTGGTTCAGGTGCAGGAGATATTGATACTTGCGAACCAACTGCAGCAAATAATGTAAATGAGGGCGATTATATCGCTATCGCAACAGACGGTGGTTCTACAGGAACACATTCTGCACATTTTACAATTGTTGTAAGAAGATAATAAATTATGGGGGAACCTGCCTAGCGGTATTTCCCCCTTAACCCTAACGGAGTAAAAAAAAATGAGTTATAATTATGCTTTAAGACCTGGAACTACACAAAAAGTTTCATTTACAGGTTCATCTGTTGCTTCTTCAAATGTTTTTGGAACGCAAACTGAATATGTAAGAATAGCAACTACACATAGTTGTCATTATGTTATTGGCGGTAATGCTTCTTCAGCACCAACTGCTACAACAAGTGATGCCTATCTTCATGCTGGAGATTATGAAATTATTAAAGTTTCGCCAGGTGAAAAAATAGCTGCGATTAGAAATACCAGTACTAGCGGAGATTTGTTCGTAACTGAAATGAGTGCGTAGTGGCAAGACAGAAGTTTGTTCATTATGTACCCAGACCAAAACCAAGAAAAAGACCTGGCAGACATAAAAAATCATTGAACAAATCTGAAAAAAGACAAAAAAAACTAACAAGGTATAAAGGTCAAGGCAGATGAGAAAAGATGTTTTTGTAGATGGATTAAAAAAAGAAACTTTTAACCTAGACGAAACCGAACAAAAAATTGTTTTAAAAGAAGAACTAAATATAGATTCACATTTAAAACATAATAAAGAACTATTAAATAAAGACGATGGTTATTCAAAGTCTAAAGATTTAAAAAGAGTTGCTTCTATACCTATTTTAGCTTTGCAAGTTTGGGCTAATGAATATAATGGAACTAATAATTGGTGGGCTTTACCTAAAGAAGTTCAAAAGGATATTATGAAAAAAAAATTAAATAGTAACGAATTTAAATATTTTAGAACTGCTGAGGGAAGAATATAATGGCTTTATCTACTTACGCAGAATTAAAAACTTCTATTGCTAATTGGTTAAATAGAAGTGATTTAACAACCGAAATATCTGACGACTTTATTAAATTAGTAGAAGCGGATTACAATTCTAAATTAAGAATTGGTAAAATGATTTCTACTTCAACTTCATTTACAATTGATTCCGAAGAAGAAACAGTACCTACTGGATTTTTACAAGTAAGGGATTTTTTTATTTTAAGTGGCGGAACTAAATATGCTTTAAGATATATGACTCCTCCACAAATGGACGAAATAAGAGGTTCTTCTTCTACAGGTATGCCTAGTGTTTATACAATACTTGGCGATAAATTTAGATTTGCTTCTAAACCTGACTCTACATACACAGCTACAATAAATTTTTATAAAACTTTTGATCCTTTATCGGATTCAAATACTTCAAATTATATATTAACGAATCACCCACAAATATATTTATATGGTTCGTTATATCATGCTGCACAATTTCTAGGTGGCGTTGAACCACAAAAAGTACAAGCATGGCAACAAAATTATGTAACGGCTTTAGAAAGAGTTGAAAGAAACGATAGAGAAGATCAATATAGTGGTTCGCCCCTACAAATTAGATCTGATACTTCCGTTGAAGCTGCTTTTCAACCCAACAATAAAGTTATTAATAACAATAGTTAGGAAAATTAAATGCAAATACCTTTTGGCGAATGGTTACCTGATCAACCACCACATCTAAATCCTGGAGCCACAGTTGCAACTAATGTATATTATGCCGTCAATTCTTATAAACCTTTTCCGTCTTTAATTTCTTATTCAAGTACCGCAGGTGGCGGATTAGCAAATATTGGTAAAGATAGTAAAGGGGCAGGTTCTTTTAGATCAACTGAAAACCTAGCGTTTAACTTTGCTGCTACTAAAGATACAATTTATCAATTAACTTCTGGAAGTTTTATAGATAGAGGGGCAGGTGGAAAATTATTAAGTAATTCTTTTGCTACTTGCACAATTACAGTTACCGATTATGCAAATATTGGGGCTGGAAAAACTATAACTTTAAAAAAAAATGATGGAACAACAGTTGTATTTACTTCTTCTACTGGAAGTCCATCTGCTAACGAATTTCAAGTACAAACAAATAACGATACTACCGCTACAAATTTAAAAACTACTATAAATGGTCATGCGGATTTTTCGGCAACAGTTTCAAATAATATTGTTACAGTAACTAGAGCTGCCATTGGTAGAGATAATTTAACCAATGTATCTTCGGACACTACTAGATTAGCAACTACTAATTTTGTTGGCGGAACACCATTAACAGGTGGTGATACAGATTTTTTTACTTTTACACAATTTGGCGATTACATAATTATTAGTAATGGTGTTAATCCACCACAATATTATCAAATGGGTACTTCTACTAATTTTGCTAATCTTTCAACAATATCTACTTCTGGAACTCCACCTACTTTTAGAGTTTCAGGTGTTATTAGAGATTTTTTAGTTACAGGTAATCAAACAAACAATAAAAATAGAGTTCAATGGTCAGGATTAAATGATATTACTTCATGGACACCTGGAACTAAACAAGCAGATTTTCAAGATTTACCTGGTTCTGGAGGACAAGTAGTAGCTATAACTTCTGGGGAATATGGATATATTTTTAGACAAAACGAAATAGTAAGAATGGATTATGTTGGTGGTGCAACAGTATTCAGATTTTCTGTTATATCGCCTAACAGGGGTGCTACTTATGGAAAAACAGTTTGCCAAGATAATAGAAGAGCTTTCTTTTATGCTGACGATGGATTTTTTGAAATTAACGGAGATCAAATAAAACCTATTGGGGCTGAAAAAGTTAATAGATTTTTTGATAAAGATTTAAACAAAGCATTTACAGATAGAATAGTAGCTGCGGTTGACCCATTTAATCAATTAGCTATTTGGTTATATCCATCTTCAAGTGATACAACAAACACAACTGGAGTTTGCGATAAATTAATTATTTATAATTATGTTACCGAAAAATGGTCTATATCTAATGCCAATGCTTCTACAATTTTTACGCAATATGTGGGTGCTTACACAGTTGAATTAATGGACTTAATATCGGCAAACCTAGAAAATATTAATATTTCTTTAGATACTGCATTTTGGCAAGGCGGACAATTGTATTTAGGTGCAATAGATAATAATTATAAGGCTGCAATCTTTTCTGGAGATTCTGGCGAAGTAGAATTAGAAACTAAAGAATTAGAGTTGTTTCCAGGTTTAAGGTCGGATATAACCGAAGTCAGACCAATTGTTGACGCAGTTTCTTCTGTTGCCATAACAACTAGAGAAAGATTAGCCGACACTAAAACAACTTCAACTTATAGTTCAATGGTAACTAGCGGTGTTGTTCCTGTTAGGCAATCAGGTAGATATGTTAGAGTTAATGTAAAAATACCAAGTGGAACAGTCTGGAGCCATGCACAAGGAGTTGATTTAGTTGCTTCAAGGAGTGGTAGCAGATGAGTGATAAATTTGATATAGACAATGTTAGATATAGTTTAGATTCACAAGAATTTTTTCAAAGACAGGTAGAAGAAGCAGTCAATGTATTAATCAACCAAAAAAACACAGAAAATAATAAAGTGTTTGCATGGTTTATAGGAGATTAAATGTCAGGAATAAAAGATTATTCAACAGTCCAAGCAAACAACACTAGCTTAAATACTATTAGTGTTGCGGAGGGAATGTTACCCTCAAATTTAAATAATGCCATAAGAGCTCTAATGAAGAACACTAGAGATTGGTATAATGATAGCCAATGGGTAATCTATGGTGACGGAAGTGGGGCATACACTCCAGCCTATGTAAGCAATACACAATTTACTATTACATCAACAGGAAACGATTTAACTTCTTACTATCATGCGAATAGAAGAATAAAAGCAACTGGAACAAACACAGGAACAAAATTTGGAACTATAAGTTCTTCGGCTTATTCAAGTAATGTAACGACAGTTAATGTTACTTGGGATAGTGGAAATTTATCAAGCGACACAGATTTAGAAATTTATTTATCAGGATTAACGGCTACAAATAATTCTATACCTTTAGGGGTAATAGGTTCTGGTAACTTTGCCGATGGTTCGGTAACAACAGCAAAAATTGCAAATGATGCAGTTAATAATGATAAAATTGCTGACAACGCAATTCAATCAGCTCAACTTAATGCTAATGCCGTAACAGAAGCTAAAATAAATTCTGGTGCGGTTACTAATTCTAAAATAGGGGCAGATGCTGTTAATGGTTCTAAAATAGCTGACGATAGTATTGATTCAGAACATTTAGTAGATGGTTCAATTGATACAGCTCATATTTCAGATAATGCCGTTACTATGGCAAAAATTTCTGACGCAACAATAGTTACAAATTCAGAACAATCTGGACATACTCCAGACGATAATACTTTTTACACAACTTCTGCAGCAAACACTAGATTTTTAAATAAAGATACTTCGGAATTAATAAATTCAGGACAAACTTGGTCGGCTTCAGATGATTTTATAGCAACAACAGCAGCGATTGATGCAAGAGTTATTGACCTTGTTGATGATGTTGGCGGTTTTGTTCCAATAGCAAACGAAACAAGTTTTCCAAATACAAATCCAGATGTAAATAATGGCGTAGGAACTATTGTTAGTGTTGAAGCATTATCACAAGCCTATACAGCCAATGGTTCAGGTGTTGTTTCTATTCCTAATGGTACAGTTGGTAATTCTACAGTAACTTTAAATGGTTGTGGTGCTAATACAGTTTTAGCTTCAGGATTTGGAATATTAGTTGAATCTACAACTACACAACATACTTACAATTTTCATAGATTAGTACCAAAAGCAACGGAAGTTTCAACTGTTGCTGCTAAATCAACACAAATAGGATTACTAGGAACTTCAGATGCCGTTTCGGATATGAATACTTTAGGTACTTCACAAACAGTATCCGACATGAATACTTTGGCTGCAATTAGTGGATTAAATACTTTAGCTTCTAATTCTGCAAATGTAACAACGGCTGCAAATAATTTAAGTTCAATAAATAATTTTGCCGAAGTTTATAGAATTTCAAGTTCAGCTCCGACTTCTTCTTTAAATGTAGGAGATCTTTATTTTGACACCACAGCAAACGAATTAAAAGTTTATAAATCAAGTGGTTGGGCTGCAGCAGGTTCTACTGTAAATGGTACTGCTGCCAGATTTAAATATACGGCTTCGGCTAACCAAACTACTTTTACAGGTGCAGACGATAGCGGAAACACTCTGGCTTACGATGCAGGATTTATAGATGTCTATTTGAATGGAGCAAAATTGGTCAATGGAACAGATGTAACTGTAACTTCAGGATCAAGTATTGTATTAGCTTCTGGTGCAACTTTAAATGATATAATTTCAATAGTAGCATACGGAACTTTTAATGTTGCGTCTATAAATGCTTCTAATATAACAGCTGGAACTATAAATTCTGCAAGATTGCCTACTGTTCCTACAACAAAAGGCGGAACAGGTTTAACTTCAATAGGTTCTGCAGGACAGGTAATTAAAGTTAATTCTGGAGCTAATGGGCTAGAATATGGTAATGCTAGTTCAGCTGAAGTTTATGGTTTTAGTAAAAATAATAATAGCCAATTGATAGTTACAACAACTAATCAAGGGGCAGACAACATCTCAAGTTCAACTTTCGCCTCTTTTGATGATGTCTTATTTAGTGCTAGTGGTTTTACCTTTAGCATAGATACTAATGGCGATTTAATAGCAACAATATAAGGAAACAAACATGGCAACAATTAATCTAGGTGCTATCAAATTTAACTGGAAAGGAGCTTACAACAACAGTACAGCTTATGCAGTAGATGATGTGGTTTCATCTGGCGGTTCTAGTTATGTTTGTATTTTAGCATCACAAGGCAACGCAGTAAGTAATGGAACTTACTGGAATGTGATGTCTCAAGCAGGTACTAACGGAACTGATGTAGGCACAACTTTAACAACTCAAGGTGATATACTTTACAGAGATGGCTCTGGCTTACAAAGACTTCCAAAAGGTACAGCTGGTCAAGTTCTTAAAATGAATAGTGGTGCAACTGCTCCAGAATATGGAACAGTATCATCAGGAGTACCAAACTCATCAGTAGTAAATACAAGCCAAGGATTTTTTTCATCTAGTACACATAGTCAATGGCTTGATGTTACAGCTTTAGATACATCTTTAACTCCAAGTGCAACTTCATCTAAAATTTTAGTTTTAGTTTCAATAGATGGTGCAATAGATACACACCATTATTTGTGGAATATTAGAGTACAAAGAAAAATTGGTAGTGGTTCTTTTGGTAATGTTACTGGTTTATATTCACCAAATGATAATGATGGTTCACATAGGTCTGTTAGAGCAGAATATGACGATAATGGTAGCTCAACTTGTGCTTCGTTTTATATGGATTCACCAAATACTACATCTGCTGTAACTTACAGAATTGCTGTTTATAATGGCTCTGGTGGTGGAACTCTATACTTAAATAGAAATGGCTCTGGTAGTGATAATAGTAGTAAATGGCAAATAGGTGCATTTTCTAAAATTTCTTTAATAGAATTAAAAGCATAATAGGAGAATAAATATGAAATATATAGTAGACGCAATAAAGTTAATTAATCCAGACGCACAAGTTGATGTTCATGGAAATACTTATGATGGTATTGTTTGGAAAGATACACCAGTTATTTCTGAAGCAGACATTAATGCTAAATTAGAAGAAATGCCAAGTCCAGAAGAAATAGCAACAGCTAAAGCAAATCTTAAAGCTAGTGCTAAAGCAAAGTTAATTGCAGGAGAAGCATTAACTGAAGATGAAGCTAATACAATAGTTTTATAAACTTAAAGGCTAGGTAGAAATATCTAGCCATTTAATAAACAAGGAAAAAATTAAAAAATGTCAAAAGCAAGGAATCTTGGAAATATAGTTTCTGGAACTGAACAAACAGTACCAGGTCCAACTTTAGTTGTTAAAGGCGATGGTTCAAGTGCTGACGCTAAATTAACTTTAAATTGTAGTCAAAATTCTCATGGAGTTTCTATAAAAGCTCCACCTCATTCTTCAGGACAAACATATACTTTAATCTTACCTCAAAACACAGGAACCAATGGTCAAGTTTTAGCTACCAATGGTAGTGGTACAAATCAATTATCTTGGATAGACGCTGTTGAAACAAAACCAACAGTTGCCAATGTATCGCAAACAATCGCACCTGCTACGGCTACTACAATTAGTATTACAGGAACTGGATTTGTTTCAATACCCTCTGTTGAATTTGTTAATGGTTCAACAGGTGCTATTACAAATTCTAATACAGTTTCATTTACAAACGCAACGACACTTTCGGTAAATGTAACTTTGGCTAGTGGTAACTATTATGTTAGAGTTGAAAATCCAAACGGACTTGCTGGACGAAGTACAAATAATATTATTACGGCTTCAACAGCTCCAAGTTTTACAACGGCAGCTGGCTCATTAGGTTCGGTTGCTGGAAATTTTTCAGGAACTGTATTTACAGTTGTAGGTTCATCAGATAGTTCAATTACATTTACAGAAACAACAAGTGTTTTAGTTGGTAATGGCGGTAGTCAAGCCAATTGCAGTTTAGCTTCAAATGGGGTAATAACTACATCAGATTTTGGCGGTAGTTCTACAACACCAACTACATACAATTTCACACTTAAAATCACAGACGCAGAAGGTCAATTTGTAACTAGAGATTTTAGTTTAACATCTAGCTTCGGTGCAACAGGTGGAGGACAATTCAACTAATGGCTAATACATATTTATCAAGAACATTATCAGGTTCAAGTAGTAGAGAACAATGGACTTTTTCAGCATGGGTAAAAATAAGTGGAAATCCAACTGGTACTTATGGTTATTTATTTTCTTGTACAGATGCTGCTAATCACACAGCTAGAATAAGTATTATGAATAATAATGTACCTAAATTTGGTTTTGTAGATAGTCTTATAAGTACTGAGGTACAAACCAACAGACTTTTAAGAGATAATAATGGTTGGTATCATTTAATGGTTGTTCTTGATACTACACTAAGTACAGCATCAGATAGAGTTAAATTATATGTTAATGGTGTTAGAGAAACTTCTTTAGCAAACACTTCTTATCCATCACAAAATGCAGGTGGTTTAATAAATTATGTAGGTGGAAGTTATAGACACAACATAGGTTCTTATAATAATGGTTCATCTAATTTCTTTAATGGAATTATGAGCCATGTTCATTTTGCAGATGGTGTTATGTTAGCACCAACAGTATTTGGAGAAACAGATAGCACAACTGGAGAATGGAAAATAAAAGCTGACCCTACATTTACTAGAGGAACAAATGGATTTTCAATCTTAATGAATGGAAATACAATTACAGACCAATCATCAGGTTCTAATGACTGGAGTTTAGGTGGTGGTACACTTACAAAAACAGAAGATAATCCAAGTAATGTTTTTGCTACATTAAATCCTTTAGTACCAGATGCAGGAAGTACAAGTTATCATCATGGCAATACTCAACATAATGTAGATACTGCTAACTGGAGAAGTGCTTACTCAACATTAGGTATGACAACTGGGAAATATTATTTTGAAGCATTAAAATCAAATGGCTCTCATGGAATGATTGGTGTTAGAGGAGTAGAGCAATGTGATGGAAGTTTAGCAGGTAATAATGATTTTATAGGATTAGTATCACAAGGTTGGTCATTATATAATGCTGATGGTGTTGTTAAAAATAATAATAGTGATGTAGGTTCATCAATAGGAACTTATGCAAATGGTGATTACATAGGTTGTTTTTTAGATTGCGATAATTCTAAATTATATTTTTCAAAAAATGGAACAATGATGAATACTACTGGATACAGTATTACAGCAGGATTAACTTATATGTTTGGTGTTTCTGGTCATTCTACTTATAGATGGGTTTGTAATTTTGGTAATGGTGCATTTGGTTCTACTCAACTTACTGGAACAACTTATAATGGTTCAGATGGAAATGGAATTTTTAAATACAATCCAAATAGCATTACACTAGATGGTTCTAGTAAATCTTTTAAATCAATATCAACAAAAGGATTAAACTTATAATGGCATACACAACAATTAATAAATCTAC
>VMHT01100851.1_pt1 | contig 17688 bp, 12 predicted proteins | sample 4693611 | NCBI WGS metagenome assembly VMHT01 (sample SAMN12280063, study PRJNA550983) | marine metagenome | isolation source: seawater sampled from same location over 5 years 0.02-0.2 micron viral filtrate | place: USA: collected off the coast of southern California halfway between the port... ...
AACTGGTTCCATTGATAATGATGATATGCGGGTCAATGTAATTAGTCGGTTTGGTCGCGATTTCAGTATTGTGAATGTTCCTTATAGTTTCAAGTTATTATTACAAGAACTCCAAACACTTAATATTCAAATGCGTCTCATTACAGAAGACAATATTTCTCATTTGGAAACAATGAAATTCTCAGATAATATTCTTCAATTAACCAATGTCAGCAATGAAGGAGAAAATGCTTATCAAGAAATTCGAGCCACTATAAAGAAGAAACTTATACCAAAGGCACCTGAAATTCCTAAGGTAAAAGATGATTTCGCCACTGACTATACTACCAGTCCTGGTTTAAGTAGCCCTGACAGTAGTGTATATGTTCCAAAAACACCTGAAGGTTGGTCTCCTCCTGAATTGGGTTCTGCAGATAGTGACAGCATTCCATATGCTCCTTATAGTCCACCGTATGCGCTTAATACACCTAACACACCTAACACACCTAACACACCAGAAACTGTTAATACTCCATACGGACCACAAACTCATCCAGGTACTCCACCTGAGAGTGGAAATACACCAGAATCTTTATTATCATCATCTCCTTTAACACCTTTAACACCTTTAACCACTCCAATGCCAATAATACCTATTATCACTTCACGAGATAAGTTTCAAGTAGGATCAAAAGTAAATTTCAGAGGGGATTTTAAACAAAAACGTATATGGAGAATTAAAAAATCTGGAGAAAAATTCATAACTATTGAAACTGATGATAAAACGGGTTTAAACGATGGTGATGACGTCAAAGTTGTTACTGCAATGGATATATCTCCAGTAAATGACGTTCCACATAATGCACCATATATGGATCCTATAAGTCCTATTGGAAGTCTTGAGGAAAACAAAACCGTCAATCAAAATGGTGGCGAAAATCAACCAACCGCAATCCATTTTGCACCTGTATTCAATATGAACAGTAATACAGAACAATCCGGTGGAGAAATGCCAATCAAAATACCTATGAGTGCTATTAAAAATGATGAATTATCTGGAGGTAATGTAGATTTCTCAGAACCAGCTCAAAAACCATCATCCGGTGGTAGTTCAACAAGCAGAACCGCTGATTTATTGAATTTTGATAATTTAGTTGTCAAAAAGTCAAATTGATTTCGTAAAAAATTGAATGAATCCATTTAGAAAATTCATAATATAACATATTATTATATGAATACTACAAGTGACAGAATTGCTTCTATTTACAAATCAAGAAACACCATTCTTGAGCTGTTAGAGAAACAGGGATATGACGTTAATGATTCCGCTGAATTCTCTATCAATGAAATTGATGCTATGTATAATGCACAGCAACTCAATATGTTCTTTACTAATCAAAATACTGGAAAACGTGTTGGGGTCGTATATTTTATTTACTCCAAAGGTTTACGTTCTCAAAATATTGACGAATTATTGAATGAATATTTCCATATTGACGACCGTTTGACCAAAAACGACGACCTTATTTTGATTTGTGATGATGACCAAAACGATAATATTATGAACAAAGTCAAATATCTATTTGAACACGATGGTATTTTCGTTAATATTATGAATATTAAGCGATTACAATTCAATATTTTAGAACACGAAATCGTTCCAAAATCCCGAGTATTAAGCGATGAAGAAACCGACAATTTAAAAGTCCAATATAATTTAAAACATTTAAAACAACTTCCTGAAATTTCTCGTTTTGATCCTCAAGCACAAGCAATGTGTTTACGCCCTGGACAGGTCTGTGAATTCAAGCGAAAAAGTGTCAGTGCATTAACAACAAATTATTATCGTATTTGTGTATAAAAATTATGAGGTATATATATAATGAGTACTAACGACGAACCAAATCAATACAATCCATATAGTTTATATTATATCCACGCTATCAATGAAGGAGACGAAGTCAAAAAAGGGAATGACAACGAATGTTCGGAAGAAAATTTAAAACAACAAGATAATGAATCACTTTTGAAAAAATGTCTCGCAAATGCTTATCATAAAAATAAAGAAAAAGCTATTGAATATGTAGAGAGTTCCAATAAGCAAAGTTCCAGTGAACAAAATTACGAAGATGTGAAATTAGATTATAATGAAGAATTAATGAATACGATGAACCTTCTTTTAGGGTCTTTAGTATTAGGAGGACTTATTTACAAACACGTATTTAGTCCTTGATTTTTTCATAGTTTTTTGTTATTATATACTATAATGACAAAACTTATAATATTCGCTTTGATAGTTATTTTATTAGGATTTACTATGATTGACACTTGTGAAGGCCTAACTATAAATGAAACTACTGTAGAATCAGATTTTACCACAAACCCAAATACTATAGCACGTTCAATACCTTCCACACACCACGAAGCAAATCATAATCATATCCAACAACAACACGTAAACTTGCAACAAATGCGTGAAGAAATTCATGAAGACTTAATGGAAATTCAAAAACATAAAAATTCAATTTACGCGGAACAAAAATTAGCATACGACCGCACCATTTATGGAACTCTTATGATGACTGTTATTGCTACCTGTCTTATTTACTTCATTTTTGTTGAATTATAATCATACAATATTTTATATAATGTCTGATTTACAAAAAGCAGGATTTGCAAGTCTTAGATCTTCAAAATTAAAATCGGGATATAATGTCAAAGTTAATAACAAATTTTTATATGAAGACAGTACAAGCAATGAATTTAAAGATACAAACAATAAACCAATTCAAGGAAGACATTTTTATTTTTACTTTCATGATGCCAAATTTGTGAAATATTTTAATGTTAAAACGTCAGGTGGTAATGGAACACCTACATTGTCTGCATTATATGGTAAAGAAGAAGACACTGGTAAATGGCAAATGTTGAAAGCACTTAATAAAAGTGATATGAATAAAAAGATAAATGTGTATCCTCTGAAAGCATATATACAATATATATTTGTTATTTTAGAAATAGATACTCGTGGTTCCCATAATGTATCAAGTGTAGATATTTATGGAGGTCCATTGATTGATCCTGTGAAAAAACACCACGCGCATTTTGAACATTTTACCGGATTAAAAAAGAATGTATCCTTTGATGAAAGTAAAAATGAAATATTTATGAATAACCCTCGCAAAATTTCCAAATGGATCATTCCATCGGCTTTAGCTATATTATTAACATCGTTTTTGTATAAAAAAATAAAACTTTAGTATATATTATGAAAGACCAAGTTTTAGAAGGATTTTCTTTTGATACATATAACAAAATTGACGAAAATATTACCAAATATTATACGACTGAAGATCAATTATACAATACACAATCATCTGTTGAAATAAGTAAACAATTTGAATTATCAACGGAAACTGAAAATAGTCCAGGAAATATACTTGTTACAAGTGGTAACACTGAAGGTAACATAATTCGTCCTCTTAATGAATTAGCTACAATTTATACCGTTAAAAATAGCAATCAACCTAATGACTATATTATTGATAGAAAAGATAACGAAATAATTGCTCGTCGTAAGACAGGTAGTGCATCAGGTAATGAAACAGTTCCATTATATCAAAAAATACTAAAATTAGAAGAAGATTCTGAATTTGATAAGAACAATCATTATTATCGTATCAAAAGTGTTACTCCTGCTACCAATTACAAAGTAATTGACAATGTTATTGTATTCAACAATATACATACAGATCAATTTAGTTCAGGACAAACCGGTATAACTGTAACATATGATAAATTTGAACGCAGTCCTGATCGCAAATATTACCACGGCGCCAATGACGGTATTTTCGAGATTGAAAACAAAAATTCTTTAGCAAATGCGATGAATAATGACGTCAAAGTAATGATTAAACAAAACGAACAATTAATGATTTTAGGGACTTTGACCGCCGCAACATTTTTAGTAGGAGCTTATGTTTTGATGCGCAATTAAGTGCCACAAATGCAACCAATGTCGCAAATCTATCAAATGACAGTAACTCAATAATACACTTTTGTATATTATTGAAAACAAAAACTATACTTAATATATAAATACTAATGGATAAACAAAGCAACCATAAATTGTATATTGCTAATAAAAATAAAATGAACTTTAGTAACCACAACAATAAAGCAAAGTCATTGAAAGCCAATTTAGTATCTATGCATGATGAAAAATCATATGATTATGTACATAAATTTGGTAAACAAGCCTTTAAGAATGATACACGGAATTATTTTATTGGCGGGCAACGAAAAGGTAACAAAAATGGTAAAGATGATTGTTGTTGGAAATGGACAGATGGTTCAAATTGGGATTATCATAAATGGTATGGTAGGGAACCAAATAATATTAATGAAGATGTAGTCAATATGTATACACATGTTAATGGTATGAACGATATCCGTTCCTCTCACGTGACAAATGCAATTTATTACCAAAACATTCCAAGTGTTGATACTATTCAAATTCCAGATGATAATGATTCATCCATTCCTCTTATTTACAAGAGTGATATGTTTGACCATATTTTAGGTTCTGACCATTATGAATTGAACTTTACAGTTTCGATTAAAAGTGACTCTAATAACGCTCACTATGCACGAAATATATTTTCCTATGGTACTGTCGAATTGCGTTCTCCAGCATTATGGATATATAATAATTCTTGGCACTGGAATTTAAGTTTTTTAAAAGACCCTAAACTAAAATTACAACCAAGATGGAAAAATTGGAGAGACAAAGTGTCCAATATAGAAATACGCGTTCCTGAAAGTTTAAGAAGTTTTAATAGAGACCTTAATGTCAAAATATCTATGAAAAAAATATCTAATAATAGTTTTGAAGTGAATTGCACGATTAATGGACAAGCTGCGATAAAGCCAAGCGGACAAAACAAATTAGTTAAGTCAATTGAAGCAACTACTACAAACTATCACAAAACCAATGAGCTATTCCAAATTAAGAGGACTCACGGTTCCAAATATCCTCAAGAACTTTTAAGAACTTTCTCTGTATCCAACTTTCAACTTAAAAAATTACCAGCTGAAAACCCAAATTTTAAACAAATACAGGGATTCGCAAATCAAATGCAAATGGAAGGAATGCAAATATACGAAGGAATCCAAAATGACAGTAAAGCACGCTTATACATTGCAAATCGTGACACAAAAAGCTGGAATGAACATACTGAAATAGCAAAATCAAATAATGCTCATATGGTGTCTATCATAAACAAAGAACAAAATGATTACATTTCAAAATTTGGGAAAAAATCTTTTGGAAATAAAGGATTTTTTATTGGTGGTGAAAGAGACGGTGTCCAACCTACAGAAAATGAAATTAAGAATACTTATGATTGTCAATCTTATATTGATCGTTATCCGGACCTACAAAATTACTATACTTCTTGCCAATTCAAAATAGATGGGGATTGTCAACAACATCCTGAAATGTCTAACAAAAATTGGTTCAACGATTCCGAATATGGTGGGCCTCAAGGTTATCCTTCTGAATATATTACCAAGGAAATGTGTAATGCTCGTAAGCAACATTGGATAAAATCTTGTAGTAGTAAAGGAGGTTCCAAAGACAGCGAACAAAATGTCACATATGATACAAAAGTCATTGACGATATATTAGCCCAAGATGTGTGGGAAATGTCAATGGATATTAGTATATCAGAAAGCAGTAAAAGATGGAGAAATATATTTCATTATGGTAATGCAAACTGGATTCGTGCTCCAGCAATGTGGTTATGGCCTAATTATAGAAATAATGAAGAAGATGTTTGGAGATTACATTTAATATTACGTTTGGTTAACACCGAAGGTTTAACTGGAAGAGCCAAGTGGTTAAAGTATTATAATCATCAAATAAACTTTTTAGTTCCCAAAGAACTGCGTAATTTTGGAGAAACCTTCAATGTTCGTATTCAATATAGAGAAAATGAATCCCAATCACTAGCAAAAGTGGTTATTTTCATTAATGATGTAGAACAAGGTTTGGGTCATGTTATTAAGGACACCGTTTTTGAACGCAAAACCAATCAAGAATTTGGAATAAAGAAAAGTTGGGGATGGTATACAGATGTAGATAGCTACACTGTCAATAACTTCGATATGAAAAAGGTTGCAAGTAATATTTATGTAGGTAACTCGGGAACCAATGTGAAACCAATTACTCTTCCAGCAAATGATATGCAAGTATCAAATCAGCCAATGAATTCACAAAACCCGACTTGGAGTGACAAATTTAAAGTAGCAACCAGTGGAAATGAAGTAGATGTTCAACGAACTGATGCTACTCACGGTTGGGGTCAAAAATTAACATTACGCGCAGACTTCCCTGAAAATCCTGTGCCTCCAAAAATTTCAATGAGATACAAAGATGGCAAAGATTGTAGTGTACAATCCACTTCAAAAGGTGCTTTGGACCACTGGGAAACCTATGGGAAAAAAGAAGGTCGTAATCCAAGCAAACCACAATTTGACTTTTTATTTAATGGATGTCCGCGTCAGACAACTGATATTCGTTGGCTAGAAAATGCTGGCAAAAATGAAACCTATATTAGTTGTGCTACAAAGTGTGAAAATAATCAAGAATGTAATATGTTTGAAATAAATGGTTGTGGAGGAAACAATCATCACCCTAATTGCAAAGGTACTTGTAGATTGTATAAAGGAAATGTAGATAGTGTGTATGTTGGTGATAAATGTAATAAAAATGGCAATACAAAGACTTTCAAGAGAATCAATTACGGTGATAAAAAACTTTATAAATGGACGGATGGTTCAGACTGGGAATTCATGAATTGGACTCCAGGAGAACCAAATAACTGGAAAAAAATGGAAGATAAAGTGATGATGTACTCAAACGGAAATTGGAATGATGTCAATGCTAATGCAAAATTGCCTTCTATGTATTATAAAGAAATATTGAATCCAAATGAAATTGTTCTCCCTGAAGATTCCAGTTCTGATAAACGTTTCCTTTACCGTAGTCCACAATTTGATGACATTTTCAATACTAATAACTTTGAAATTGAATTCAAAATAACCATTGATAATAATCAACGAAGTTGGAGAAATATTTTTCATTATGGTAATACAAATGTTATTCGCTCACCAAGTATGTTCATTTATCCAAACAATGCTTGGCAATTCTTATATGGAGTTCAAAAAGCAAATTCTTGGATGGGATGGCGTAAATCTCACAATTACTACAAAATTAGTGTTCCTGAAGCATCTCGTAAATTTGGACAAACTATGTTAGTGAAAGTGCAATGGACATCTTCCAAATCAAAAGAAAACCCAATTACTATATTAATCAATGGTGAAAAAGCGCTCATTGAAATATTTAACGATACAGGTTCGTGGGGAAATTTATTACCACCAGAAGAATCCGACCAAGATAAAGAATTTTACAACAAAGAAGGACAATTATTCAAATTGAAATTTGGACATAATAAACAAGGTTATGATATTAATAATGTATACCTTCGTAAATTGGATAGTGATACTATACAACAAGGCTCAAAAACAAATACAGATAATTTCTCAACACAAACTATAGAGAATATGAATTATAGTAATTATGGTAATTATAGTTTAATTGAAGGTAATACAGCATCTAATTTAGGAACCAAACAAGATGAAGTATTAAACATAATGGATTCTGAAGTTCGTCGCGTGGAAGGTAAAAAGGCTGAATTAGACGGAGTTATGTTTAGTCAAAAACGTGAACTTGAATTAAATGAAAGTCACCGTCAAAGACATCGATATTACATTTATATGTTGTTGATTTTAGTTGTTGCAATCGTTGCTTTTGTCATTATTGCCAGAATGCGCGAAATGATAACATTTGTACCTGACTTTGTATATGATTTAATGGTTGTCTTAATCTTTGTCATTCCTGGGTTCTTGATTTATTTTGCCTATTTGGATATTCAACGTCGTGACCATATGGACTTTAGTAAAGTTCAATTAGCACAACCTCGCGAGGAATCTGGTGAAGAAAAAGACGAACGTAAAGCAACTTACGTTGAAGAAGGTGACTTAAGCGCAATTGGTAAATTATGTAAAGGTCAAGATTGTTGTCCTGATGAAACTAAAGATCAAACTGGAGTAACCTGGGACTCATCTGTGGGTAAATGTATGCCATATACACCATAAGTAAAATAACCAATAAAAATCTATTGATATAGTATAACATTACTACATCAATATGGCTACAACTTATATGATAAATAAAAAGAAACTTACCCACGATGAACATAAAAACATTGCGAAGGATTTAGGTGGAAACCTTGTTTGTATTGCGAATCAACAAGAACAAACTATGGTAGAAACCCTTATGAAGAATAGCAATATTACCAATGCTTGGATTGGTGCCCATCGTAAACAGGAAGGTGCTCAAAAAGGTCCTGGGCATTGGAAATGGGACGACGGGAGTGTGTGGAAATATACAAAATGGGCACAAGGGGAGCCTCAAGCAAAAGAAAAATTCGTCAAGTTGCGTGTAGACGCGGGCTGGGAAGACCACGATGACCATCATGATTCTGCAGTGTATAAAATCCCTAAAACACAATACATCGCAAACCCTAAGAAAATGACATTTGATGAACATCGTGCATATGCAGATAAAAATGGAATGGCTTTAGTCTCCATTCATAATGAAGCGGAAAATGAAGTTGTTCGTAAATTAGCACATATTCAAGACCTTGGTGACAAATTTTGGATTGGTGGAGAAAAACGTGGGTCAAACTTTGTATGGGTAGATGATTCTAGTTGGGATTATACAAATTGGGAACAAAATCACACCGATAATGGCCAAAATGGCAAAACAATAATGTCCTCCAATGGAAAATGGCACGATGTAACTAAGGTTCCTGCCAAAAAAGAATTAAAAGAACTGTATACATACGTCGGTGAGGCTGGATGTCATAATGATACAAATAAAGCAAAACAAGAATGTCGAAACCATATGACTTGTCAATTTGTTGGTCAACAACCTAATAGTTGTTGGCACAAATTGAAACAAGATAATAATGGGAACAGTAAAGATTACTACACTCGTGGTTTTTTCAATGTTAAACCTGTTCAAAATGATGTTCAAGATACAGTCAGTACATACGATCCAAATAACCCTCCAAAACTTGGGGCTGTATATATGATTACAAGTTTATACAAAACACAATATGAAGCTGCGGAATCCGAATTAGTAAAAACAAACGCTTTAATTGATGATTATAACTATCTACTTTATGAAAAAGAAACCAAAAAACCAGAAGGTAAAGGAGAACGAATAGAAGGCTTTGTAGAAGGTAATACTACTATTGGTGGTGGTCTTGTAGTATCAGAACTATTACACGACAGAGTCATAAAGCAATTAGACGAAGTAATTGAATATAATACAGGTGAAAATGATCTACAGGACGCACATAAACAAAAATATAGCAATTTTTCAGACAATCTTCAAAATCTAAATAAGTCTATTCGTGATGATGTTGAAATTGAAACAGGAAAATTTAAAACAACGATGAAAAAGAAAATTATTTATATGAACTATGAGAATGGTTTATTTGATAATATTAATGATGGTTTAGATGGCTCTGTAGCACATAATAATAGTCGCCGGACATATTATCAAAGTCAACAAATGGATTCATTAAAGTTTATTAATCAAAAAATCCTGTTTTGGATTTACACCATACTTGTGGTAATATATGCAATTGCATTGCAATATACAGATACTAAAACAGAATACAAAGTTCTTTATATTAGTATGTTTGTATTGTTTCCTTTTGTTGCTTACTACATTGAATATTATTTGTTTCGGTTAATTCAATATGTATATAGGAATTTAAATCGTAATGCATATTCAAATGATAACTTTTAGATAATTTCTAATTATATTTTATATTCCATAATGATAAATTATAATTTTTTTACAGATTATTTTACAGATTTAATGAAACCAAATACAGAATCAAAACCAACAATTGAAGGATTATCAAGAAAGCAAAAAAGAAAAAGACGCGAATATGCCGCGGCTATGTCACAAGACCCGTGGTATTTTTATTGTCCTGCATATATGGGTCGTTATGGGGACTTACAACGGGCTTTCGGAACGGACTGTAATAATCACGATATTCTACGATCATATTGGCATCATTGGCAATATCGCGGAGTTCACGAAGGACGTCAAGCCGGAATTCCAAAAAATGTCAATGAATTTCATTGTAATTCATATGTCAAACGCTATCCAGGATTGCAAACCAAAACAGTAGATATTGCCGTTGGTTCAGGTGGTCCAGTTAAAAATGTCCCATTACCTGCTGATAATATGAAGGTAGACCCAAGACCATTAAATCCTCAAAAAAGACGATGGAGAGATAGATTCTCTGCTACTGTTAGTGGAAAAACCTTAACCGTTAAGAGAATAGATCAACCAAATGCAGTTTGGGGACAACCTCTCGTTTTACGTGGAACCATTCCTCCAAGCAATGTTGATGATTTTTGCAATAATCCCGACGATCTTAAACGAATGTATTCTCACTGGATTTACCATGGTAGACACGAAGGAAGAAAAGCAGGTATTGAAAGTCGCAAAAGCGCAAAAGATGGCGTAACATTATACGATGGCGATAAAGTAAAATCTATGAATTGTCCTATTCGTTTTGGTGATCAAATTGTTTTGTCCACAACAGATGTTCTACAAACTGATACAGAAGGCTGGTTTGGTAAATCTGTCGGATACATTTCTGATAATAAACTTAAATGGGCTTATGGTTGGGGATTTGATGGAGGAAATTACCAGTTTACACCAATTACATTAATGCCAGTAAACAAAAATATTGGAGATATTATTCGCTTTGGAGACCAAGTGCAACTTCAATACAAAGAATTATTGGCAAATTATACCGGAACTGTTGGTGAATTATTAACATTTACCAAAACTCCTTCTGAAAATATAAATTTTGTAATAAGACCTGTTATAGACAATGGGAAAAAAATAAACGGAGACTCTTTTGAATATCACGATTCTTTTATTTTAGCATTTAGTAAACAAACTGGGAATACAAGCAATTGTGGTTACTATGGCTGTAGTGTTGCTCAACACAATAAATCCGGTTTGACATTTGGACACGGAGAAGATGGTAAAAAAGATAAATTTATTCTTTATGCGCGTCCACCTGACCCTTTTAAAGATTTAAAAAACAGTTGTGTTCAAGAAGGGCCTACCAATTTTACGCATAATGGCAATTCTATCTCCTCTATTGATAATGGTATAGTAACAAACAAATTATCTCGTGTAATGAAACCTACAGAACAAGAATTACAAACTAAGCAAGGTGAGCTAAAAGATAAAACTACTATTAAAGATTATTTAAAAGACCAGATATATGTTTCATACGACAATGCCGATAATTTCACTCCTACAAAAGGTATAATTAGAGGCAGCGGGGGACCACAGTCCGCCCGCCCTTCTTCTTGGTCCCAAATCTTCCGCCAGCCGCTGCTTATAGGTATAATTGATGAAATTGCGGAAGATAAAAAAACTATTAAACGCCAGGAACAAAAAATTCAAAGCACAATACAAAACAACAGCCGTTTGAAAAGGGACCAGAAAACATTATCTAAAGATATACAAAACATGATTAATACTACAAAGAAACAACAAAAACAAGGTTTTTCCAATTATCAAGAAGGGTTTGATGACGATGCCTCTTATAAGCGAAATAATATAAGTAATCAAATTCGTGATATTTACTATGTAGACCAACAAACAGAAGAATTGCAACACGAAATGGACAAAGAACAACACAAAAATAGTACTTATATGCAAAAATCATTTTATCAAAAAGAACAGGTAGAACGCCTCCGTTTTTGGAATCAATATATTTTTGTTTATATGTATTACATTTTTGCAGTTATTGCATTATTCTTCTTACTTCAACAAGGAGAAACTACCATTTCTATGAAACTTGTATATAGTGCCATTGTGTTATGCTTCCCTTTTATTATCTATCCTATTGAAAAAGGACTGTATTGGATTTATAATTATTTAGCTTCCTTTGTTTTGGGAGTCCCTCACGATAAAAAATAAGTTGTATTATTTTCATTGTTTGTAAATAATACAAATGTAGGTGTTGTAAATACTACCATCTAAGCTAAGAATGCCTCCTCGTCACCATTTATATCTTCTTCATCGCTACTATCATCTGTTTCTTGACCATATACTATACGAACACTTCTCCAAACAGAATTTTTAGGTCTTCCAAATTTCTTCGTAAAATAGTCGTATAAATCACGAGCAGTTGGACCACCACGTCCATAGGTTGCTGCATACCAAGTTCCAAATTCCGAAGATAAATCGGTTTTTGTAATCTTATCGTCTTTGTTATCAGTTTGTTGTATTTTATCGTGTATAAACTCTGCAATTGAATCTTGAGATGTTTGGTATTCTTTAGAACGATTCACAACTTGATCACAAGGACTTACATCACCACCTGTCTCAATGGCTTTTCTAACAAGCATTGATGCAAATACCTCTTTCCACAATACAAATTTTGACGTCATTTCACGGTCCACCTTGAATTGGTATGGTTTTTCTCTATCCCCTTTGACTGGATTATCTGTGAATACTGCTTTATGGTCAACAACTGCTATACGTCTCCAAGTACCATTATCTGTAGCATTGATTTTCATCAAATAGTTCGTTGCCACCACTAATTTAAATTGCGCTTTAAAAGATATTGGCTCTTCTACATATAGACCACGTGCTTGAATATTATCATTTGAACTGGTAAGCTGTTTGAACACACCTTCATTCAATACATCATCTTTTGACGGTTCTTGAATAACAGCCAAACGTTTGCCTTGTAATTTTACCAATTCCGGCGCAGTGCCACCTACTTTTGCACGACGATCCATAATCAATGAACTTGGAACATCATCGTAATAATCACCTAAAACAAATTTCATCAATTCTAACAAGGCAGATTTACCATTTGCACCTACCCCTATGTAAAAGTGCGCATTTTGACGTTTATTATGTCCTGTCATCGCTGAAGCTAAATGCTCCCACATATAATCGTATAAGTCTTTTTCAGGATAAAGTTGGTGTAAGAATGTGGTCACTGATTTTACAATATCATTGTAACGATTATCCATATTTTCAATATAATTGATATTTGTAGACAAACTCAAATAATCATCTGGACGACCCTTACGAAACGTTCCTGTGGAAATATCTACTACCCCATTTTCAAAGGATATCAAGTCTTTATTTGTATCTAATTTGCTTACAAAAGATTCGTCATAAAATAATAGTCTGGATGCTTTAAAGATTTTTTCACGAAAAGACAAATCGGTCAGTCGGTTCACAATTGCAATCAATCGTTTATGTGCTTTCACAGCTGGATTTATTGGCTTTTCAATACCATCATCCGTTTGTTGCGATTCATCGTTTACAATACGAAATTCACCAATTTTATTCATAAAGACTTTCTTCAGTTTCGTAATTTGAATTTGTAAACTTACTCCAGTATCATCTTTTTTCCAACGACCATTAAAATACTTATACCATTTATTTTTTGATACAGATACACATACAAAATTATCTTTATGAAGCTGATACAATAGCTCGGCAAATGTTTCATCTCCTATTTTTTCATTTTCATCCAATACACGACGACCACCTGTTATCCCATAAATCGTCTGCGTTACATAATGATCTACAGTCGTACTATGAATTTTCTTATATTCACTCGGATTATCTTCTCGAACCCAATAGGTAAGAGACCGAAATGTTAATGCAGTATCAATACTTTGTAATTTAGATAGACTTTCATCCCATTTTGCAATCAAATCACTCATCCAACTGTACGAAAATATAGAACTTTGAGCACTGAATAAAACCCAGATGAATAATATTCGTTCTCGATGGTGTAAAAACTCATCACGTTTCGGTAAACTATTACATAATACCCAACATACTCGTATCCACTTACTATATGAACCTTGATCATAATATTCTTTTGGAAGAGCCATAGTATATTCATATATTTCACGAATTAACATATCAAACTCACGAGAACCTAATGAATCTTTAAATTGTTCTTCCAACATTTTTAAATCGGCTTCACAGGTTACTCCTAAGATTTTATTACGGTCACTTCCATCAAATGATGAATTGAATACTTGTACATTGTTATTGGAAATTTCAACACTTCGACTTACTGTTTTGGTAAATGCTTCATATGTTGGTATAAATGAGCTTTTCATAAACAAAGATGGATGGTCATCATTACGAGCTGATAACATATACAAATTATTCGGGTCAGTTGTATCAAATGCTTCAATGTCTAATTGGTCCATTATCAATTCTTCATCATCATCATCTATGGTAAACTCATATATATGTGTCAATTTGTATGGTTTGTTTCCCGGTTTCATTGACCCAAATAGTTGCCAATTTACACTTCCCGCAGTAACTTTATCATCATATACGTCTTCTATAGTATTTTTCAATGGCAATTTCTCAAAGATTCTTGATAATGAGCTTAGTAATTGATTACGTAAAATATTTTGTATATTGCGTTCGCCTTTTAGGGTGACAATAATATGAATACCATCTTTGGTTACATCCTTTTCTGGGACAATATTCACATCATCTTTTTGAAGAACAAATACCTTGAACACTGTTGAAGAATCCATTTGATAGATTTTAGACAACTCGTCAGTAACTGTGTCAACGATCATTTCTATATGATTATTGGTATGTTGTCGCATTTTCACTTCTAAATTATAGCGAAAATCCAAATCTATCAATATTGGACCATCATTTAATAATTGTTTCTCTGTTATGTATTCTTTCTTCTTTTTGGTTAATATATCCTTAGCATATACGCTTAAGAATTTTTTATAGTCATTTTTATCGGTAATTGAATAAGTTGCGCCATATATGGATGATTCTTTATTGCCTATGCGAGTATTGGTCTTATCCTCAGGTTTTATTTTGTTTTCTTTATTTACTTTATATGACTCAACGAAATCCCTAAAAGAAGTCGCCATTGTATGAAATATTGCTATATTATTTTTATGTCAGTTCACTTTCAATTTTTTATGAAAAGACAAAATGGTTCAAACGAATTATGTAAATATATTTTTAAAAAATTGATTTCAAAATATAATGTTAATATATAAGTATATAACACAATGAAGTTCTGTGACAAATGCGACAATTTATTTTATTTAAGTATTGATTCTGAAAATCCCAATAAAGTTGTATATTATTGTAGATGCTGTGGTAATATTAATAATGAAATCATTGATGAAGGTGGATGTATTATTGATACCAAAACAAATAACACTAATGAAACACACGATCATATTAATGAATTTACCAAAAACGACCCTACTTTACCTCATTTATACGATGTTTTGTGTATTAACAAAAGTTGCCCTACTTATACAAAAAACGTTGATAAAGACGTCCTATATATTAGATTCAATGAAAAAGATTTGAAATATTATTATTTATGCGTTCATTGTGATAGCTGTTGGAAAACAAACGACGAACGTGGATTTTAATGTTTTAGATAAAAAATTGATTCCATTTTTTATTATATAAACATTGTATAAGAAGTAATAATATGGACGAATTTGATAATATTGACGATAAAGCATCTGTTGTTTCTGACGCATCTGACGCATCTGACGTCGATGCAAAATTATCTGACATTGAAGACATTGAAGACATTGAACTCAAAAAAACCAAATCCGAATTCGATGAAAATGATGAAGAACCAGAAGATGATGTAGATGACGATATTGAACACGACGACGCTCAAGGTTCGGACGATGATGATTTGGATGACGAAGACATTGAAGATGAAGATTATGAAAATAAAGCCTTTGCACCTTCTGGAAATTCTTCTTCCGGATTTGAAAATACTGATATGATAGACTTAGAAGACGATGATGACGATAGTGATGATGATTTTGATAATTATGAGAAATTTCAACAATCCACTACCAAAAATGTACTTCAAAATCATTATCCAGAATTATTATCTCATAATTATGAGGAAATTGAACATTTATCAAAAGTTGTTAGAGATAAAGACGGTATAATCATTGACCCATTCCACAAAACATTACCCTTCTTATCAAGATATGAACGTGCCAGAATTATCGGTGAACGCGCAAAACAACTGGATAATAATGCACAACCATTTGTTGATTTAGAAGCCAATGAAATAGATAGTTATACCATTGCTATGAAAGAATTCCAAATGAAACGTATTCCTTTTATTATTAAAAGACCTCTACCGAATGGTGCTTGTGAATATTGGAAATTTAGTGATTTAGAGGTGATTTAAAGGTGATTTAAAGGTGATTTAGAGGTGATTTTCACATTTATCAATAAAAAATATGCTCTTTTTTATTGATTTTTAACCCCTTGTTTACGATTTCCAGTTCTTACCACAATCCAAACAAGTTACAAATATTGTTGCTGGTTCATCCGCACTTCTTGTTTGTAATTCATAATATGTACATCTTTTCGAACGACACTTCTTACAAGTGAACATATCCGTAGATGCCTCAACACGCTGATTCATTTTACTCTCATCTCGTTTCATTTTACGTTCAATTAATTCTCTCCACATATCTGGTGATATTTCTTGATGTGTCATAAAAGCCAATTGTTGAGGTAACATTTCACCATCTTTTATTTGGGTAATTATTTTTTCATTTTTTATATTATTGAATATTGTCCATAATTTTGACATATATATTGTTACAAAATGCTTATTTTCCCATTTCTTTACTATTTTTCGATTATTTGCTTCTCTTATGGTGTAATTGAATATTCCTTTCTCTAAATTCACTGATTTTGACCTATCACATAATATCTTACCGAATTGCTTTGATAAGTTTTTTCGGAATTTATTTGCTGATTCAGTATTTGTTATTGACACATTCATTTCTTATTATGAATACTATTTATAACTTTATATGTATTCAATTTTATTAGAAATATATCATTTATAACATACATTACTACACATAACCTACATAAAATTGATTATATAATTTTGTATTTGTATATTTCAAAATCAATATGTTAGCCGTATTAACCACTTTTGAATTATTCTTCCTTTTCGTTGGTATTTATTACATCCACGCTTATACCATTGGTATTTCTGATGGCATTCTTCGCAAAAGTTCTTTATTTCGTAATCTTGAATACGATTCTCAAATGGAACGTGTCAAAAAAGTCATTTGCAAAGACGACAAATATTGCTTTATTGCTACCATTTCCAATAGAGAAAATATTGAAGGATACCCTTTTGGTTCTATTTTAGGATACGCACTTAATGAAAATGGTATTCCTATAATGGCCCTCGATGAAGATTCTCATGACAACACCCATTTAAGAGATAATAATTCCGTGTCCCTTGTTATTCCCAACTTAAACACTAACGAAAGAATCGTTTATACAGGTGATGTCCGTGAAGTAAAACAAGACTTCTATGACCCAAGCAATGAGCTTCTGAATTATAAAGCACTATTTATGGATGCACACCCAAATGCTTTATGGTTGGAATTTCCAAGCGTTCGTTTCTACATTTTAGAACACATTAAAAATAT
>VMHT01143166.1_pt1 | contig 17674 bp, 26 predicted proteins | sample 4693611 | NCBI WGS metagenome assembly VMHT01 (sample SAMN12280063, study PRJNA550983) | marine metagenome | isolation source: seawater sampled from same location over 5 years 0.02-0.2 micron viral filtrate | place: USA: collected off the coast of southern California halfway between the port... ...
CCTAAATGGTTTCTCTGGGAAAATGTCCCCGGTTTGCTGTCATCTAATGAAGGACAAGACTTTGCAACCTTTCTCGGAGCAATGGCAGAATGCAGGTATGGGTTCGCCTACAGGGTTCTTGACACTCAGTACATCAGAACACAGCGATTCCCTAGAGCACTCCCACAAAGACGGAGACGTATCTTCGTTGTCGGACATCTTGGAGACTGGAAAAATCCAGCAAAAGTTCTTTTTGACGAAGAAGCATTGCGAGGGAATACTCCACCGAGCAGAAAAGAAAAACAAAACACTACCGAAAAATTTACAAACCGCATTGTCAGAAGTGATAAATACGTCCAAGACGAAGTAGCAAGTACAGTATGTGCAAGAGACTATAAATCTCCTACCGACTTAATCGTAGAAAAAGATTTAACAATTAATCATGGCAATCATTCAAGGGTAAATGGTGATGGATTCAAAAAAGATGGAGCAAGTTACACATTGACAGCTTCGGAAATACCATCAATACACTATGAAGAAAGTGAAACATTATGTTTTGAGCACAGGTCTAAAGACGGAACACCACGAGTTCACAAGGAAGAAATATCACCAACTTTAACAGCAATGACAGGTGGAAATAGACAACCATGTATTCTCAGACAGAACGTAGTTAGAAGATTAACTCCTTTGGAAACAGAAAGACTTCAAGGGCTTCCAGATAATTGGACACAAATTCCGTATAGAGGAAAGCCAAAAGAAGAAGCTCCAATATCTAAAAGGTATGAAGCTTGTGGTAGAGCAATGTCTGTAAATGTCATGGAGTGGTTAGGCACAAGAATACAAAAAGTTGAAAAGGGGGAAATATGATAAAACGATTTAACTTTAATAATCTGATGGATTTTGATAAACACATAGAATTGTCTATACCAAATCTAAACACATTAGATTCCATCTTTAAAAACATTACACATGAAAATGCACAACCAGAATCTATCGTCTTGGATTTAGGTTGCTCAACAGGAAGATTTATTTCAAATCTAAGCAAGATAAAAGACTGTAGGTATATCGGAATAGATGAAGTAGATATGACAACAAGAAAAAAAGACTTTGAATTTATTAAAGGAGATGTAGAAAAAGATTACTTTCAAGGGAACACAAGTATAGCTTACAACCCAAAAGATCATGGAGATCATATATCTGTGCTTGTCTCTATGTTCTTTTTACAGTTCTTAGGACAAAAGAAACGTGCAAGAATCATAAAAATAATGAAAGATATTGTTGATAAAGGTGGAGTAATTTTACTAGCTGAGAAAGTACATTTAGATGATACAAAGATACAACAGTCTTTACATAGATTACATATACAAGAAAAAAGAAAAAACTTTACAGACAAAGAAATATTGGAGAAAGATTTGCAGTTAAGTATAAGTATGTTTTGTAAAACGGAAAATGAATTGCAAGAAGAATTAAATTACATAGGTAAAGCAACAAAAGTTTGGCAAAGTTATAACTTTATGGGATATGTGATCAAAAAATAATTTTTATATTTATTAAAGTTGAAGTATTATTTGTGAGAATAACTAAGAATTTATGAACAAAAAATCCACAACTAAAAAACTAACTGAGACTATAAAATTACAGATAAGGAATGATTTTGTACAGGGAGTTAGTAATGAAGAGGGATTGAAAAACTTTCCCACATTAGATGAATTGTATAAACACTACAAGGTCGCTAAATCTACACTCTACAGAGTATCAAATAAAGAGAATTGGAGAATAGAAAGAGAACAATTTCAAGCCACCTATAAAGAAAAACTAGATAAGAAAAGAACAGAAACACTTGTTAAGGAAGGCAAGAGCTTAGACACAAGAAGTATCAATGTGGCAAAATCACTAATGTGCACCATAGAAAAAACTATTTCAAAAAACTTAGAAAACATTGAAGAAGGCAAAACAGGACTGATACCAACACAGATAAATGCATTAGCTAATACTGCTTTAACTGCTCAAAAGATTGGTAAATTAGCATTAGGAGAAACAACAGAAAATGTTGAAATAAATGGAAATATCCAAAACACAGCATTCAGAGAAGCTATGGAATTGCTTGACACAGTTGCAGAGCAACGAAGAGAAAGCAACGATAGCCCTATACACTAGTTGGTTAAAGACTGCTAGACCAAAACAAATCATTCCTGATAATGATAAAAATATCTGGTTGATATTAGCAGGAAGGGGTTGGGGTAAAACAAGAACAGGTGCACAAGACATAGTTTTATATGCTTTAAGAAATCCTAATACAATTTGTGCTGTGGTCGCACCAACTCATGGAGATTTAAGAAGAGTTTGTTTTGATGGGCCTTCTGGATTGATGTCTATTATCCCAAAAGAATGTCTAGCAAATTCAAATGACTTCAAAGGATATTCCTCAAGTCTGTCCGAAATTAGGTTGAGCAATGGTTCTAAGATTGTCGGATTTGCAGCAGAGAATCCAGAAAGATTAAGAGGGCCACAGTTTCACAGAGCATGGTGTGATGAATTAGCGGCATGGCGATACCCAGAATCTTTTGATCAATTAATGTTTGGATTAAGACTAGGAGAGAATCCTAAATGTGTAATTACTACAACCCCAAAACCTACAAACATAATTAAACAATTAATGAAAAGAGAAGATGTTCATATGACAACTGGAAGCACATTTGAGAATGAAAAAAACTTATCTGGCTCTGCTTTGAAGATGTTAAAAGAAAGATATGAAGGCACAAACTTAGGTAGACAAGAATTGTTTGCAGAAGTAATTGATGATATTGATGGTGCTTTGTGGAAACCAAAGATGATTGAAGAAACAAGATTAAGAAAAGATACAGAGATAGAATTATCACAAATTATTGTGGCGATTGACCCAGCAGTAACAGCTTCTAAAAACTCAGATGAAACAGGGATAGTAGTGGTAGGTAAAGATCATTTAAATCATTTTTATGTCTTAGAAGATTTATCAGGGAGACATAGTGCTGAAAATTGGGGTAGAATAGCTATTAATGCTTACTATGATTGGAATGCTGATCGTATTGTAGCTGAAGTGAACAATGGTGGAGACCTTGTAGAAAGGTTATTAAGAAACATAGATAACAATGTTCCATATAGATCAGTTCATGCAACAAGAGGTAAGATAGTTAGAGCAGAGCCAATTTCGGCTTTATATGAGCAAGAAAAAGTGCATCATATAGGAATATTTGATGAACTTGAATCTCAAATGTGTACATACACAGGCGATACACAAAGCAGTCCAGACAGATTAGATGCTTTGGTATGGGGTTTGACAGAATTAAGCAAATCTCAAGGAAATGTAAATTGGAGAATTAGTTAATGGCTTTAATAGATAACATACGAAAAATGTTTGGCTTACAAACAGAAACAAAAGAACAAGGCTCTGTCATGGGCTATTTCAATGTTGGTACTCAACAAAAAATGTACAAGTATCAAGATTTAGCAAAAGAAGGATATATGAACAATGCTATCGTATATCGTTGTGTCAATGAAATATCAAAAGGTGCAAGTGCAGTACCATATAAAATTAAAGCAGAAGATAATGTTTTAGAAAATACAGACTTACACAATCTTTTAAACAGACCAAATCCACAACAATCATATACAGAGTTTTTCAATAGTCTGTATGGGTATCTATTACTATCAGGCAATGCTTACGTTTTAAAAGTAGGTGGTGAAGGACAAGCTCCAAAAGAATTACATTTACTAAGACCAGACAGAATAGTAATTAAGGGTGGGAATAATTATATACCTGATTCTTATGAGTATATGGTGAATGGCAGAATAGATAAGGTTTATCCAGTTGATCAAGAAAATGGATTTAGCGAAGTAAAGCACATTAAACTTTGGAATCCATTAGATGATTATTATGGGTGTTCGCCTTTAACTGCCGCGGCTATGGAGATAGATCAACACAATTTAGCAAGTAAACATAATGTGAATTTATTGAATAATGGTGCAAGACCAAGTGGTGCAGTTATCTTTAAACCAAAAGATGATCAAGGTTTTGCTGTAAATCTGACAGAACCACAAAGACAACAATTACTTACAGACTTAAACAATAGATTCTCAGGGGCCAGTAATGCAGGTCGTCCTCTACTCTTAGAAGGAGACTTTGACTGGAAAGAGATGGGACTGAGCCCTAAAGACATGGATTTTATAAACTTAAAGCACATGAGTGCTACGGACATAGCACTTTGCTTTGGAGTTCCGTCCCAACTTGTTGGTGTGCCTGATGCTCAAACTTATTCAAATGTAGCTGAAGCAAGATTAGCTCTGTACGAAGAAACAATTATTCCATATTTAAGAAAAGTTCAATCTGATTTAAATGAGTGGTTAATTCCTATGTTTGGCGAGAATATAGACTTTGAATACGATATAGATGAAATACCAGCTCTATCAGAGAGAAGGAGAATAATTTACGGCAATGTTACAAATGCTGTAGCACAGGGAATCATTACTAGGAATGAAGCTAGAGAAAGGCTAGGTCTTTCACCAGTTGAAGGTGGTAATGAGCTTTATATCTCAGCTAATTTGTTTCCATTGGGGTCTGAACCATTGCCACCGCCTGATAATGAAAAAGATTTTGAAGATTTTGATGATTTAGAAGAAGAGCTAGATGAAGAGGAAAAGAATGAACAAAAAGCTACAGACTTTCCGAAAAGAGGAGAAAATAAAAAAATATCTTTAAGAAATTCAAATTACCCACAATTTGATTATGAGTTTGCAAAGAACGTCAAAGAAGATGGTGGAAGTGTAGGTAAAGATATATGGAGAGCTGGTGGTAATATCAGAGGAAATGAAGCATTCTCATTATGGGGTAGAGCAAGAAAGGGTGATGAAAGTCCTGCTGTACTTAAATGGATAAAAGAAAGAGAAGCATGGTCAGCAAGACACTCTGTTGTTGATGGCAACCAGTTTGTTGGTGGAGATAAAGAACCTAATCTTTCAAATGTAGCTGGTGTCGTTGCCTTAATGAAATGGGGAACAATAAACCCTAAATTAAAGGAGCAAGGCATGAAGGACATCATCTTAGAGCTCACGAAAAAGCTAGAAGGTAGAAAAGAGCCAGAAGAAAAAACAGAGCCCTTAGAAAGCGATATTCACATTGAAATAGAAGTAGAAGAAAAACAAGTCTCAGCAAAAGTTAAAGAAGCTCTCAAAAGCAAAGTTGATGAACACAACGAAAAATATGGAGATTCAAAAACTAAAAGAGTTACATTAGGAATGCTAGAGAAAGTATTTCTTCGTGGAGTTGGAGCATACAATACAAACCCAAGTTCAGTTAGGCCTGGTGTGAGGAGACAGGGTGGAGCTGACAGATGGGCTTATGCTAGAACGAATTCATTTTTATTTGCTTTAAGAACAGGTAGATTTCAAGGTGGGAAACACGATACTGATTTGTTCCCTACAGGACACCCTTTAAAATCTAAAGGGCCTACTGATTCGCAAGGCAGACCTAAAAAGTAATGCGACAAGCCATACAGACAAAGGCATATCGTAAAAGAAGATTCAGTTCAAGATTTGAAGTTCGTAAACAATTAAGATTAAGAGATAATCTTGAAAAAGCATTCTTTAAAAATATCAGAGCAGTTCTTAATAAAAATACTAGAAGAGTAAGTGATGAATTGCTTTATGCTGTAGATTACGACACAGATGTTAATACAGTTCGTCTTTATAATAGTCTATATCCAGTTATTGAAAGAAATCTTAGAAAAGTATTTCAGACTTTTATTGAATACAATATTTCTCTTTATGACCAAGATCAAAAGAATTTAGAATTTACCACAGTAGGTACAATAGTCACATTTGAACAATTATTTAAAGAATATCTGAGAGAAAGAAATATCATATTTGAAACATTATCTGCAAATCAATCAAAACAAATAATGCGAACAATAAGGAATCTTAGAGATCAAAACTTAACACTCCCACAAATTTCTAAACAGGTTAAGCAGACAGTTAGAGGTTTCAGTACGTTTCGTGCAGCAAGAATTGCAAGGACAGAAACTCATAGTGCCGCTGGTTTTGCATCACAAAAATATAACGAAAAAATTGGTGATATGCTAGGGCAAAAACTCTATAAGCAATGGGCTTCAGTTAGTGATGCAAGAACAAGAGAATCTCACGTTTTTGCTAATGGACAAGTTAGAGAAATGAATCAAGATTTCAATATTAATGGTTCATTGATGCAATATCCGGGTGATTCAAGAGGTGGAGCAAAGAATGTCGTAAATTGTAGATGTGTTGTCCTTTATGTAGATGAAGAAGATTTGAGTTTGATACAAGACTAAATGTTGTGCTAGACTACGAATTTAACTACTATATATAGTGAAATGCCAATACCGAAACCAAACTCAGGAGAAAGTAGGCAAGGATTTATTAACAGGTGTATGGGAGATAAGACAATGACCTCAGAATATAACGAAGAACAAAGGTTAGCTGTCTGTACTAGTCAGTACAAATCACAGGAAGATTCCTCAGAAGCTAAAGAAGAAATAAGAAAAGATGTTTTTACTACACAAGAAGAAGCTGAAAAGAGAGCTAAAGAAATAGGTTGTGTAGGTTATCACGAACATGATGAAGATGGTAAAAAAATATATATGCCATGCGATACTCATACACAATATGTTCAAGCAACAGGAGAAGATGTGAAAAACGAAGAACCAATACAAATGCACGAAACCGAACACTTAGAATTTAAAACAGAGATCAAAGCATATCACGAAGAAGAAAATAAAGAAGAAGGTGTGTTTGAAGGTTATGGGTCTGTATTTAACAAAGTTGATCTAGGCAATGATGTTGTTAAATATGGAGCATTCAAAAAATCACTTAAAAGAAAAGGAGCAAAAGGGGTAAAACTTTTATATCAACATAAATCAGATATGCCGATAGGAGTATTTGATGAAATCAAAGAAGATCAACATGGTCTTAAAGTAAAAGGCAGATTAGCACTTAAAACTCAAGCTGGAAGAGATGCTTTTGAGTTAATGAAAATGGGTGCATTAGATGGACTTAGCATAGGATTCAAGCCAAATCCGAAAGCTACTCGCTACGACAAGGGTTCTAATAAAAGAATTCTTGAAGAAGTGGAACTTATGGAAATATCTTTAGTGACCTTTCCTATGAATCAGTCGGCTACGATTCGTAGTGTAAAAGGCGAAGATTTTTCTATTAGAGAGTGGGAAAATGGAATGCGAGATGCTTTCAATCTTTCTCGTTCAGAAGCAAAGATGGCGGCAAAAGCTGTGCATCAAGTATTTGATCAACGAGATGTTGACGTAAATACTGAATTGGCAAATGCCTTGAATAACCTTAATAATAAATTCAACTCTTGGAGAAAAGATGGAAAATAACGAAATCAAGAGTGCAGTTGATGGTATCGGTCATGCTTTTGAAGAATTCAAAAAAGCAAATGACGAGAGATTAGATGCACTTGAAAAGGGTGACAGTTATGATGGTTTACTGGACGATAAGTTAGCAAAGATTGAATCTAAGCTAGATGCTTTTGAAGATGTAAACCAAAAATTAACTCAAGCCAATCTAAGTCAAGAGAATTTAAAAGAGCAAGTAATTAATCTTGAAACAGTCTTAAAAAGACCAAATGCAGGATTAGATACGAAGCAAATTGATGATTCTCTAATTGCCTTTGATGCTTATTGCAGAAAAGGATTTGATGCTTTAACAGAAGCAGAGAAAAAAGCATTAACAGTATCAAACGATTCTACTGGTGGATATTTAGCTCCACCTGAATACGTAAAAGAATTAATCAAAGACGTAACTGAAATCTCACCTATCAGAACTATTGCTAGAGTAAGATCAACAGGTCAAAGATCAATTCAAATACCTAAGAGAACTGGCACATTCGCGGCTCAATGGGTTGCTGAAAGTGGAACAAGATCAGAAACTACTGGTTATCAAGTTGGTTTAGAAGAAATACCTGCACACGAATACTATGCAATGGTTGATATTTCTGAGCAAGACTTAGAGGATTCAGTATTTAATCTTGAAGCTGAAATGCAATCTGAATTTGCAGAGCAGTTCGCTAAAGCAGAAGGTGCAGCTTTCACAAGTGGTAATGCAGTCGGTAAACCTGAAGGTTTCATGTCTAACAGTAATGTTGGTGAAGTTAATTCAGGTGCAGGTGCGGCACTTACAGGTGATGGACTTATCTCTTTGGTACACAGCATAAAATCAGAATACAGCAAAAACTCAACTTTTGTTTTTAACAGAAATACACTTGCTGATATTAGAAAACTTAAAGATACTGCTGGTCAGTACGTTTTCCAAGCTGGTATGATGCTATCAAGTGGAGTTCCAAATTCAATTTTAGGATTCCCATATATACAAGCATCTGATATGCCAAATGTTGGTGCTGGTACATTCCCTATAGCTTTCGGAGATTTCTCCAGAGGTTATATGATCGTAGATAGAATTGCTATGGCAGTATTAAGAGACCCATTCACTCAAGCTACTTCAGGTAATGTTAGATACATTGCAAGAAGAAGAGTTGGTGGTCAAGTAATACTTCCAGAAGCATTAATTAAACAAAAAGTTTCAGCATAAGGAGTAAATTATGAGAGATTTAGGTAATAACTTAGTAGCTGTGCAAAGTCTTGCACCTGTTGTAGCTAGTGGTAATGCTACTACTACAAACAGCACAGGAGTTGATCTTCAAGGTTTTGAAGGTGCTTTTGTGACTGTTGCATCAGGAGTTGAAGGCGATACATTAGCTTCAAACTTAAAGTACGACTTCAAATTACAACATAGTGATGATGATTCTACATATGCAGACTGTGAACAGAAAGACGTTACTGATTTAGCGATTTCTTCAGGAATCTTTTTGACACTTGATGACAATGCAGAAACCCCACAGGTTTCAGGTATTGGTTATATCGGTGGTAAAAGATACTTGAGAGTGTCTGTAGTTAGAACAGGAAACCATTCAAGTGGTACACCTCTAGCTATTAACGTAATGAAAGGATTTGCACACCATGCTGGTGGAGCAAGTACATACAACTTAGCTTAGTGCCAAGTTTTGAGGGGTGGCAACACCCCTCTTTTATTTAGGAACAATTATGAAACAATTTAAAATACTAGTACCAAAAGCTGGTGCAAATGATGAAAAAGGAACGTCAGTTAAACTTTATCAGTTTGATGAAGTCGTTGAAGCAAAAGATAACTGGCAAGAAGAACTTATGAATACCTTTGTCCAAAATGGTTGGGCCATGGAAGTTAAGGTAGATGCTAAAGTAGAAGAAGGAGAAGCTGTCCGAGCTAGAGATGATAAAGGTCATTATATGGCAGATGACCCAAGCACTCCTGAAGTGAATGAAGCATATGTTGATGGTAAAACACCAGCAAAGAAAAAAACTACTAAAAAGAAAACAACTAAAAAGAAAAGTTAATTCTTAGGGGCAGTTCATAAATTTTCTGTAGTGTATTAAATTTCCTCAAATACTGCCCCATCTTATGACGATAGAAGAACGATTAGAGAAGCTAGAAGCAATCGCACACACCCCAAAAGGTCTCAAAGACATGGAAGGATTTAGTGAGCTCCTAGATCGTTTAGAAGCCTTAGAGAAGCGATTATCGTCAATAACCCCATAAAATCTTTAATAATATTCCAAAAAAGGTTGACTTTGTTATGTAAATAACCGATACTTTCTATATGGAGATTTTAACTAAGGAGAAAAATATGTATAAATTAGAAATGTTTTTAGATGAGTTGTTACAGGTATATGGTGGCGACTTTAAACCAAATATATATCAGGCAGAGATGCCAACACTTGATGAGGTAATTGACGAATTATTTAAAATTGATGAAAAACTAAAGGGGAAAATATGAACGAAATTGAAACAATAGTTTTAACTGGAATGAAAAACAGAAAAGCACTTTTAAATAAATATGCTAAATATTCTGACCAAGAACTAGAAGATTTAGAAAACGAAGATAATTGGCAAGAAATAAACAAGGTCTTACAGATAAGAGAAGATTTAGCAATGTGGTCTGCTGAATACGGATATAATGAATAAGGCAGATCAATAATCAATAGCAGATAGGGTTCTATAAAATGAACCCTTTTTTTTGTCTATAATTTCCATTAGACTAGCAATATGGCTAGTAAGACAGATAATATCTCAAGACTTGAAGCACATGAAAGAGAATGTGTAATCAGGTATAAAAATATAGAAGAAAGATTAGAAAAAGGACATGCTCGTTTTAATAAACTTGATGCTATGGTTTGGGGTCTCTATGGTTTATTAGTCGCATCAATAGGTATTGATAAACTTTTATAGGAGAAAAAATTATGAGTAATGCCGATAAAATGAAACAGCTAGAAGCTGAAAACGAAAAACTAAAAAAACAATTAGAAGATACGAACTTCTTATTGGGTCAGTATATGAATCAGAAAGTTCAACTAGAGCAACAGTTAATGTTGATGAACAAAGAAATGGCACAACAAGAGAATGTTGAAATGCCACAAGTAGTAGAGGGTGAAACAGTTAATTAATGGGTAGTCTCGTAGTCAGTAGTGCTCCATCATCAGAACCCCTAACTCTCTCTGATACGAAATCGTATCTCAGGGTAGATCATTCCAATGACGATTCGTTAATAACTAGTCTCATAATCGCAAGTCGTCAATTGGTTGAGGAGCATACTGGCCGAGCCTTAATTACTCAAACATTACATTTATTTTTAGATGGGTTTAACGAAACAGAAGACCCTCTATGGGAAGGTGTTAGAACAGGCCCATATCTAAACTTCTACAAAAACTATATTGATCTACCTAGAGCACCTGTAGCATCAGTAACAAGCATTCATACTTTTGATGATGATGACAACTCTACTCTGTATGCAACAGCTAACTATTACGTTAATTCAGCAAGAGAACCAGCAAGAATAGTTTTGAGAACTGGCTCTACATGGCCTACAGCTTTAAGGGTAGCAAATGCTATAAAGGTTGTTTACGAAGCTGGATATGGCAATGCTGGTGCAGTACCCAACCCAATTAAACAAGCAATGTCGCAATTAGTAGCACATATGTATGAACAAAGAGGAGATATGGCAGATGTCAATGGAGAAACAAAAATGCCGATATTGGTGAAGAAATTGTTAGCTCCATATGTAGTACATAAAGGATTAGGAACTTCAAGTTTAATGGCGATTGGCTAATGACTGTTTCAATCGGCTCAATGCGAGAGCAAATCACAATACAATCTTTAGGCACATCAAGGGATAGTGGTGGTGGAATATCATCTAATTATAGCGATTCTCAGACCATATCAGCTTCTATAAAGCCTTTAAATGGCAAAGAGGTCTATAAGCAAGGGAAACTACAAGACCACGTTACACACGAAATAATGATCAGACACAATTCTAGTGTCACAGCAAAGAATAGAATAAAAATTGGTACAAGATTCTTTAATATTAGATCAGTCATTAATTTAGATGAAAGAAGTAGATACATGAAGATTCTTGCTGAAGAAGGAGTTGCGACATGAAATTTACAATAGTCGGACTACAAGAAGGCTTTACAAAAATTACTAAAAAAAGATTAGAAACAAATCTGCCAAAAAAAGTGATGAAGCATATGAGAAGGTCTGGTCTGTTAATAGAAAACGAAGCTAAGAAAGCAATACAACAAGGAACAAAGTCTGGAAGAATATATAAAAGAAGATCAGTAGAACATCAAGCATCATCAGCAGGAGAATCACCAGCTTCAGACACAGGGTTTTTGGTTTCTAACATTTCCTCAGAACAACCTTATAAATTAGGTAAAGATGTTTTTGTAGAAATTATATCCAAAGCCCCATACTCAAAACACCTTGAATTTGGTACGAGAAATATGTCTGCAAGACCTTTTATGCAACCAGCAACAGAAAAAGCTAAACCAAAAATAAGAAGATTTTTTAAGTCCGAGAGTTTAATTAAATGAGTATTGGACAGTTTGAATTACAAGAAGCAATCTATACAAGATTAAGTACAGACAATACTTTAACAAGCACATTAGGTGCTGGTGTTTATGATGAAGTTTCACAGAACCAAGCTACTCCATTTGTTTCTATGGGTTATGGCACAGCTATTGATTACGGCACAAAAGATATAGATGGTGGTGAGTTTACTGTGACCTTTGATATTTGGTCAGAATACAAAGGAGCAAAAGAATGTAAGCAAATAATGGACAGGGTTCACACTTTGCTTCATAATCATAATCTAAGTGTATCAGGATATAATCTGATTAATTTAAGGTTTGAATTTTCTGATATATTAATAGACCCAGATGGTGTTTCAAGACATGGTGTCATGCGATTCCGTGCAATAATATTAGGATAATATTTAGGAGAAAAATATGGCAGCACAAAAAGGTAAAGATGTTTTAATAAAAATTAACACTTCTGGCTCTACTTATGTAACTCTTGGTGGTCTTAGATCATCTTCAATAACCTTCTCAGATGAAGCAGTTGATGTAACTTCAAAAGATGATCAAGGTAAAAGATTACTTTTAGCTGGTGGTGGTGTTAATAGTGTAGCAATTAGTGGTTCAGGTGTATTTACAGACAGTACAGCAGAACAAGCACTAAGAACAGCTTATTACGGACAACAAAATACCTCAGATGGTTCATCTGCACAAGCGGCAGCATTTAAAAACTTCCAATTCGTAGTACCTGATTTAGCAGTATTTACTGGTTCATTTATGATTGAATCTTTAGAGTATGCTGGTGAATATAATGGTGAAGCTACTTATTCAGTAAGTTTTCAATCTGCTGGTTACGTAACATTTGCAAGTAACTAAGTAGAGGATTAGATGTTGTACAAAGAAGTAAAAATAAAAGTAGATGATGAAAATATCTTAGGTTATTTTGATGGTGAAAATCTTGAAATGCCTAACGAAATTGAAATCGGTGATTCTCTTAATGTAGATGGGAAAGATTATAAAGTCTTATCCCATTTACTTGATTCAAGAGATAATGTATTAAAAATAAAACTTGCAAATGCAAGTCCAAAAAAAGGAGTCAAAAATGGCAAATCCCCTCAAGGGCGAGATTGATATAGAACTAAGTGGTAAGTCATACAGATGTAGGCTTACAGTAGATTCAATAATACGAATTGAAGATGAATTAGATGCTTCAATTATTGAGTTAGCAATAAAGATTTCACAGGCAAAAGCTAAAATGAAAGAACTTGCTACTGTCTTAAAATATGCTTTAAGAAATGGTGGTAATGATATAGACGATAATGAAGTCAAGAGACTTATCTTTGATAATGGTATCGTTGCTCTTTCTACAATCGTAGCTAATATTATTACATTAACTCTTTCTGACCCTAACGAGAAATCTAAGGGAAAGCCCCAAGCAGTAGCACAAAAATAGAATGGAGAACATATATGGAAGTGTGTTTAGGTATGGTAGGAATGAAACCAAAGGACTTTTGGAATTCATCACCTCAAGAGATTTATGCTACTGTAGAAGGTTTTAGAAGTTTCAATTCTCCATCAGAAAGCGAAGAACCTATGTCTAAAGATAGGTTGAATGAGTTAATGGAGCTCTATCCTGATTAATGGCTTCCACAACAGTAGATGAACTTGTTGTAAAGATCAAAGCTGATGTCGGTCAGCTCAACAAGCAACTTTCACAAATACAATCAAAATCAGGCACAGTAGGTAAACAAGCAGGTTCAAATTTAGCGACAATGGGTGCAGGAGCCGCTGGTGCATCAATGGGTTTGTCTAAGATGTTAACCCCCCTACTTAGTGTTGGTGCTGTATTTGCAGGTGGTCGTTTAGCTGGTCAAATTGCTAGTGTTGGGTCTCGTTTTGAAGATTTACAAGATTCTCTGACACTTGTATTTGGTGGAGAGCAAAATGCACAACAAGCATTTAAGGAAATCAAGACATTTGCACAAACAACACCCTTTCAAATTGATGATGTCACTAAAGCATTTATAGGTCTTAAAAGTGCAGGTATAGAACCTACTACAGATATGTTGCAAACTTTTGCAGATACAGCTTCCGTTGCAACCGATACAAAAGGTACATTTGAAGCCCTTATTACATTCTTCCAAAGATCAGCGGCTGGTGGTGCATCACTTGTTGAATTGAACAGAATTAACGATAGAGGTATTGATATATTCGGTAGGTTAGAAAGAGAAATAGGAAAATCAAGAACAGAATTATCTGAATTTGGTCAAACAGCAGAAGGTTCTAAAGTTATACAAGAAGCTCTCCTAAAAGTCTTAAAAAGAGATTTTGGTGGTGCTATGGCTTTGAAAATGGACAATCTATCTACTATGACTTCAAACATGACGATTGCTTTCAAAGATTTAGCAGATGAAGTTTTTAAAAGTGGTTTAGGAGATTTATTAAAAGGTATAACGACTCATCTTACAAATATGGCAATGGCAGTTGGAAAATTACTTAGACAATTAAGAGGTGATCAGACAGTAGAAGATTTTTTAGGTTCAACAACAGTTGATTTAGGCCCAGAACCAGTTCATTTAGGCAACATTGGTCGTCCTCGTGAGAACCGAGAAAGGGATATGACCCTAGAAGAAATAAGGACTGCATTGCAACTTAAAAGAGCAGAAAATAAAGCTAATATTGATTTACTAGCAAGTACACGAGCACATACAAGGGAAGGTGTGATTGGTAATTTAGAACTAACACGTGGTTATCAAAGAAACATAGCTAATTTAGATCGTTTGATAAAAACTAAAGATAAGGAAATATTAGCACAAAAACTCTCTAACAAAGAAACAGAAACAAATACAGGTCTTACTGTAAAGCAAGTAGAAATTAGACAAAAACTACAATCAATATTAGAAAAAAGTGTGCCAGAAATTGAAAAATTGAACAAATTACTGAAAGAAGTAGATCAGTTTTCAGGTTTAAAAAATAAAGATGGCGAACTGTTATTTACAGATGCAGATTTAGAACAAATCAGAGCTTACATAGATGAATTAATCGTACTTGAAAAAGAGGGAGAAAATACAGTCGGTGGTATTGAGCAAATGCAACAGGCTATTCAAAACCTTTCTACACAATTCACATCTAACTTTGTAGATTCACTTTTAACAGGTCAAGATGCTTTAAAATCATTCAGAGACTTTGCTAAAAATATTGTTAATCAGATACTAACTATTTTCTTACAAATGGAAGTTGTAAATAGAATTTTAGCTGGAATTTTTCCAAATGCAGGAATTAGCTTTGGTGGCATATTACCAGAAAAGTCAAATAGTGACCCTTTGTTAGATAATTTAAGGAAAAATAAGTTTACTGCTGGTTTAAATGAAGCTGGTGGTGGTGCTATGCACGTTGGTCAAGCTCGTCTTGTCGGTGAAAGAGGGCCTGAATTATTTATACCTCATGCCAATGGTACATTACTTAACAACATGAATACCAAAAATGCTATGGGTGGTGGTCAGGGTGTAGTTATCAATCAATCAGTAAACTTTGCTACAGGAGTTCAAGCTACTGTCAGAAATGAGGTATTACAGCTCATGCCACAAATTGCTACAGTCACAAAAGCAGCGGTTTCACAAAGTGCCGAAAGAAGTTTGAGATATAGAGGAAGTCTGAAAAATGCCTAGAACGATAGCAATGCCAACAACTCCAAATTTCGTTAGTAGTGATTTTAGATTAATTAGATCACAAGCAATAGTCCAATCACCTTTTAGTTTTAAATATAAAACACAAGAATTTGATGGTGTTTATTGGAGTGCTGATGTTACTTTACCAGCAATGCGAAGAGCTACTGCTGTTAATTGGCAATCTTTCCTGATGCAATTAAAAGGTCAACAAAACTATTTTAAATTCGCTGACCCTGATGCTTTAGTCAATACAGGAACGTACAGCACTAGTCATTTAATAGCAGACCCACGAATTAACAATACAAACGTCACATTAAGTTTTAATGCTTCTACTTCTGTAATAACTGCTGGAACTGCATTGACTGGATTAGCTGTTGGTGATTTCTTTCATATTACAGGAGCAGTAAACCCTGACAATAATGGTACACATAAAATAACAGCAATAGCTGGTACAAATACACAGTTCACTTCCGATAAAACTCTGGTAACAGAAAGCAGTACAGCAAGTTGCAAAGTAAGACAAAATATAAAAGGTGCAGAAGCCCTGTCCTTAGAAGCAAGTACAAATAGTGCTACAGGTACAATTAAAGTCGGTGATTACTTACAAATACAAGGCACAAGTTCAACAACTACAAATCCAGTACAACTTGTACAGGTAGTAGAAGATGCAACCGAAACATCTCAAGGTGGAAGTGCTTTGAATCATTTTTCTTTAAGAATAGAGCCAAAGCTAAGAGCTGATTTTGCAGATGGTAGTTTTGCAGTCTTTACTAATCCAAAAGGATTATTCAGGTTGGTTAGTCCTGAAATTGGTTGGTCAGCAGATCAGGTTTCAAATTATGGGATAAGTTTTTCATGTATTGAGGTTGTCTAAGTGGCTAGTAGGTTTGACAATTTAACAGCTTCGCAAAAACTTTCTATACAGAAAAATATACAAGCAGATAACACAAGTGCATTTCTAGCTGTGCAATTAAAGTTTGATAGCGAGACTATTAGACTTTGGACAGGTACAGGAACTTTAGCTTTAGATAGCAATACATATTTAGGAGCAGGAAATCTTCTTAATGTAAGTGCTGTTGAAGATGATAGTGAATTATCAAGTAAAGGTTTAGATATTTCACTTGCTGGAATGGACGAAAATATTGTCAACCTAGCTTTATCCGAAAATTACCAAAATAGACAAGTAACTGTTTTTATGGGTTTTCTATCTGGCAATAATGAAGTCGCTAGTAGTTTTATATTTTTCAGAGGAAGAATAATGAATATGTCTATTTCAGATGGGCCTTCTAATAATACTGTCAGTATTGAATGTGAAAACAGATTAGTTGATTTCGCTAGACCTTCTCAACTCAGATATACCAAGGCAAGTCAGCAAAACTTATTTCCGGGAGATAAAGGTTTAGATTTTGTGCAATCTCTACAAGAAGCAGATATAAATTGGGGGCCATCTAAAGCATCAGGGGGTGGCTCTGGTGGTGGTGGGGGTTCTGTCGGTGGAAATCCAATAGATGCAGAAAGGTCAATAAGGCAAGAATGAAAACAGATTGGGAAAACATATTATTTGATTATTTTGCAAAAGTTAAAGATCAAGGATTTGCATGGGGAAAGTGGGATTGTTGTAGGTTCGTAGATGGCTATATTCAAGCTGTAACAGAAGAAAGTGCAATACCGAAAGGATTAGACTGGTCTGATGAAACAACAGCTTTAAAAGCGATTTCTGAGCTTGGTGATAATTTTCCACAAACCATAAATAATGTTTTTAAAAAGCTCAAATATAAACAGATCAAATTACCATATATAAGTGTTGGTGATATTGTTTTATTTAAAGAAGAAGAACATCTACTTGGTATATTTGATGGCACTTATATTCAAGGTATTGCTGATTCAGGTTTAGTACCAAAACCAATAGCTTTGGCAAAACAAGTATGGAGAATCAATGGCTAGAGCAGTAGAAACAGCATTAAAAGCAGTTGCGATTACAGCATTAGTTTTAACTGGTGGTAACTTTTTATTAGTTGGATTAGGTGCTGGTACTACTGGTGCTTTGGTTCTTGGCTCAAC
>VMHT01067285.1_pt1 | contig 17671 bp, 15 predicted proteins | sample 4693611 | NCBI WGS metagenome assembly VMHT01 (sample SAMN12280063, study PRJNA550983) | marine metagenome | isolation source: seawater sampled from same location over 5 years 0.02-0.2 micron viral filtrate | place: USA: collected off the coast of southern California halfway between the port... ...
AAAAAATGTGCTTTTTTATCCCGGCAGTTACCGCCGTCCCTATCAAATTGAGGAAACAGATAATGCAAATGTATTATTACGAGCTGAAGTTTTAAACCGAATTAATTCGCGTAAAAAACCGGCGATAATTGTAACCTATCCCGATGCTCTTTTTGAAAAAGTAGTTACCCGAAAAGAACTGGATAGAAGCACGCTGAAAATTTCTGTAGAAGATGAACTTTCTATAGATTTTGTAAACGAGGTTCTATTCGAATACAAATTCAAGCGAGTAGATTTTGTAACCGAACCGGGCGAATTCTCAGTTCGTGGTGGAATTATAGATGTTTTTTCCTTTAGTAACGACGAGCCTTATAGAATTGAATTCTTTGGCGACGAAGTAGACAGCATTAGAAGTTTTGATGTAGAAACCCAGCTTTCTACAGATAAAGTGAAGAAAATTTCGGTGATGCCGAATGTTGAAAATAAACACCTGGATGAAATACGGGATAGTTTTCTAAAATACATTTCAGAAAAAACAGTGGTTTTCGTTAAAAACCTTGATTTACTCACTGCACAAACCGATAAACTTTTTAGTAAGGCAGAAGAAGCTTTTGTTAAGCTTTCTGAAGATGTAAAACACAGCAAACCGAAAGAGCTGTTTTGTGACGGGCAGTTAATTAAAAGTCAGCTGGAACTTTTTTCAGTTGTTGAATTGAGCAACCAGGCATATTTAGAGCCTCAAAAAAGTATAGAATTTCAAACTAAACCCCAGCCTTCTTTCAATAAGCAATTCGATTTATTGATTGATAACTTAATTGAAAATCAGGAAAACGGATATACAAATTATATTTTCTGCGTTAGCGAACAGCAAGCCAAACGCTTCCACGATATCTTCGATGACCAGGAACGTATCGTAAAATACCAAACAATTACTTTGGCTTTATTCCAGGGCTTTATAGATGAAACCGGAAAAAATGTTTGTTATACCGATCATCAGATCTTTGAGCGTTATCATAAGTTTCATCTTAAGAACGGCTACGCTAAAAAACAGGCGATCACGCTTAAGGAACTCGGCAATCTTGAAGTGGGTGATTATGTAACGCATATTGACCACGGAATTGGAAAATTTGGCGGACTTCAGAAAATTGATGTAGAAGGTAAAAAGCAGGAAGCCATCAAGCTTTTCTACGGCGAGCGCGATATTTTATATGTGAGCATACATTCGCTGCATAAAATTTCAAAATATAACGGGAAGGATGGCAAAGAGCCCAAGATCTTTAAATTGGGAAGTAATGCCTGGAAGAAATTAAAGCAGAAGACTAAAGCGCGTGTTAAGCATATTGCCTATAATTTAATTGAACTTTACGCAAAGCGAAGATTACAGAAAGGCTTTGCCTTTGGTCCAGATTCTTACTTACAACACGAGCTGGAAGCCTCTTTTATGTACGAAGATACTCCAGATCAAAGTACCGCTACCCAGGCGGTAAAAGAAGATATGGAAAACGAGCGCCCTATGGATCGGTTGGTTTGTGGGGATGTTGGTTTCGGGAAAACAGAGGTTGCTATTCGGGCAGCTTTTAAAGCGGTAGATAACGGTAAACAAGTTGCTGTTCTAGTGCCAACCACTATTTTGGCATTTCAACATCACGAAACATTCTCTGAACGTTTAAAGGATTTTCCGGTAACGGTAGATTATCTAAATAGGTTTAGAACCGCTAAAGAACGGCGTGAAACTTTAGCTGATCTGGAGAATGGAAAAGTAGATATCGTGATTGGTACACACCAATTGGTAAATAAAGCGGTGAAATTCAAAGATCTTGGGTTATTAATCGTAGATGAAGAACAGAAATTCGGGGTTTCGGTAAAAGATAAGCTCAAGACTATAAAAGAGAATGTAGATACGCTAACGCTCACTGCAACGCCAATTCCAAGAACACTTCAGTTTAGTTTAATGGCCGCGCGAGATTTATCTACCATTACCACACCGCCTCCAAATAGATATCCTATTGAAACTAATGTAATTCGCTTTTCCGAAGAAACTATTCGGGATGCAGTTTCTTATGAAATTCAGCGTGGCGGGCAGGTTTTCTTTATTCATAACAGGATTGAAAATATAAAGGAAGTCGCTGGAATGATTCAGCGGGTGGTGCCAGATGCTAAGATTGGTGTCGGCCATGGGCAGATGGAAGGCAAGAAGCTGGAAAAACTGATGCTAAGTTTTATCAATGGTGAATTTGACGTTTTGGTGTCTACAACGATAGTAGAAAGCGGACTTGATGTTACCAATGCGAACACTATTTTTATTAATAATGCGAATAATTTTGGGGTTTCAGATCTGCACCAAATGCGAGGTAGAGTAGGCCGAAGTAACAAGAAGGCTTTCTGTTACTTTATAACGCCGCCATATTCGGTAATGACCGAAGATGCCCGTAAAAGAATTAGTGCCCTGGAGCAGTTTTCTGAATTGGGAAGCGGTATAAATATCGCGATGAAAGATTTGGAAATTCGTGGTGCCGGGGATTTACTGGGTGGCGAACAAAGCGGATTTATCAATGAAATTGGTTTTGATACCTACCAGAAGATTTTAAATGAAGCCATTGAAGAACTAAAAGAAAATGAATTCCAGGAGCTGTATAGTGAATCTGAAAATATAGAAGATAAAACCTTTGTAAAAGATGCGCAGATCGATACCGATTTTGAAATTCTTTTCCCCGATGATTATATTAACAACATTACCGAAAGACTGAATTTATATACACAGTTAAATAAAATCACTTCGGAAGAAGAATTGCAAAAGTTTGAGGCCGAACTTGTAGATCGTTTTGGAGAACTACCTACCCGGGCAGTAGATTTACTAAATAGTGTTCGTATAAAATGGATCGCGGCGAGTATAGGTTTGGAAAAGATCATTCTAAAACAAGGCAAATTAATAGGCTATTTTATTTCCGATCAGCAATCAAGGTTTTACCAAACCAATACATTCACCAGGGTGCTGCAATATGTACAAACGCATAGGCAAAAATGCACTATGAAAGAAAAGAAAACAAGGAATGGTTTGCGTTTGCTCTTAACTTTCGAAAAGATTAATTCGATAGAAAGTGCGCTAAAGGTTTTAGAGCCATTAGATTTTAGGGTGAAAGAGGAGAAAGTTGAAGCCCCCTAACCCCGAAGAGGGAATTATTCCGGCTAATGTACCCTTCCTTTTTAAGGAGGGGTGGCCGACAGGCCGGGGTGGTCTAACCCATCCGTCATTCCTTCGGAATGCCACCTTCCCTTGAGAAGGGAAGGAGCTTTTGATATTGGACCTCCACAGGTTCTCAAAAACCTATAAGGTCTATTTTTGTACGTCATTTCCAACTTATTAGAAATCTAAGCTGTTAAATAGTTCTCTCCAATAAATTGATAAAAATTCATTTCCAAGTCTAAATATCGTGGTTTTTCCAATCTTTTAGTAAATAAAAACTATGTTTGTAGTTTATACATAAACTTTCTAACAAAATGATTAAAAATTCTTTTTTAGTTTTCTTCCTTTTTCTGGGTGTGAATTCTTTTGCTCAAAATGTAGATTTCGGTTTCCAGGCCGGATATACAAATCTTGAAGTTAAAAAAAATACCGAGGGCGGTACACAGGTTTCTGTAGACGGTTCCGGTTTTTATGTGGGAATTTTAGCCGATTATCAATTCAATGAAAATTGGCACCTACAACCCTCTGTAAACTATTTTAATGTAGAAGAAACCGACTTTTTATCTATTCCTGTTCTTGTGCAGTATTATATAGAAAATTCTGGCTTCTATTTGCAAGCGGGTCCTCAGGCCACTATTGTATTAGAAGATGTGCCCACTACCAACGAATTTGGTTTAGATGCGGCATTTGGTGTAGGGTATCATATCACCCAAGATTTCTTTATTGAGGCACGCTACGGTATTGAACTAACCAATAGATATACTGACGAATCTATAGAATTCGCCGAACAATATAATACAGATATTAAAAGTGGAGTAAATACCTTAATGATAGGAGTAGGCTATAAGTTCTAACAAAACCTCAAGTCTGCTGAAATTATAGACCTCACAGGTTTTTAAAATCTGTGAGGTTTCTTTATTTGCTTATTCACGTCATCCTGAGCTCGTTTCAGAATCTAAGCTGTTAGCTTCTAGATTTCCTTCTCAAATTGATAACCCAATACTTCTCCTAAATTTAGCGAACTTATCTTTTTCCCTTTAGAAACCCCATTCTGGTCATAATCGGGAGTATTTAAGTTCTTTTCCTTTGCGGTTCTGGTGTAATAATCTTCTTTAGCTGGATGATCAGGATAGGCTGCGTTAAAGGTCTTTTTCCAAGCTTCTTTCTTGATGATCTGGTTTATGATTTCTATACAATCTTCTTGCTGAATAAGATTTACCGGCGCTTTTGGATTTTTAATCCCGGTTTTGTTAGCGAGATAATTTACCGGATGCCTTCCCGGGCCAATCAATCCGCCGAATCTTACCACAGAGGCTTTAAAATGATCACTATTCAATAACATTTTTTCTGAAGAAATAAGTTGTTTAGCGGCTTCTGAAGTTCCGTTAGCTTCATTTTCTTCGGTGTACTCCGGGAAGTTTTCTTCATCTTTATAGACTGAAGTAGAACTCACAAGAATCACTTTTTCCACCGGGGACTTTTCTATATAATCTATAATTCTGCCTATTTTTCCAACGAAATCGGCTGCGGGATCGCCGCGTAATCCTGGCGGAATATCTATAATTAGTAGTTCAGAATGCGCCAGGAAAGAAGTAAGATCGCCCTGAACACCTTCGGTGAAAATTTTAATCTGGTAGGGTGTAATGCCGGCCTCACGCAAGGACTGCATTTTTTCCTGACTGGTTACCGAGCCTTTTACTACGTGCTCTTCTTTCAATTTTTTTGCGAGTGGCAATCCCAGCCAGCCTGTTCCTAATATAGATATGTTCATAAAGCCCCTCCCGGCCTCCCTAAAGGGGAGGTGTTTTTAAGTTTTAAATAAAGTACTTTTGTGCTCGTGTATTCGCCAAGCTGTCCCGACGCTTCGGGATGTTTCAGCTTCTAATATAAGAGCATTTCTTATCAAGTTAGATTCTGAAGTAAATTCAGGATGACCACTAATATGTTCAAAGCTACAAAACCAAAGCCTACTCCGGGCTTATGGTTTTCTTAAATATTACAGCATCATTTAAAACAAAAGGCCTCGCAATCATAGTTTCTGGTCTTGGCTTTACATTTAAAGCTTCATTTTCCAGCAAATCATAACTGGACTCGTAGAGCGTAAATTCTGGTTTTATCTCGTTTTTTAAACTAAATTCCAGTCTTAAGGTATCCCTTCCCGAAATATGATAAGTCAATATCCGGTCGTGCCATCTACGGGTGTGAATATGAAAATCGTTACTTCCTAGTGCAACGGAATCGGCTTCAAGCCCGTTTACTTTAAAGCTTTGAAAATCTATTGTTCTATCGGCAAAAAGTTCTATTCTATTTGCTTTTCGGTTGGTAGCAATTTTTAGTGAATAAGAATTAAAGGCTGTAGTAGAATCGGTTTTTTCCCAGGTTACGCCCGGTGATTCTAGATCAATTTTTGGAGCTTCGGCACGCCAGGTAAAATTTGAGCCGTATTTACTGCTAAAGGTTTTATTTTCTGAAGGAGCAATTAATGGTTCTTCTCCAAAATATGCTTCGGTCCATTCGTCTGGCATCTTATCGTAAGAATACCAATTGGTAGTGTTTTTATCGGCATCAAAAAGATAAACCAGCGAATTCGGTTTGGGATGTTCTTTGGTGAAATCGGCTTTAAAATGTGCGATTATTAAAAGAATATTGAAAACTAAAAAGAATAAAACCGCAATCTTCTTATTGCTTTTAAAGTAAGCGAAAACAGGTAACAGCAGTTGAAATAATAGAACCGTGAGTAAAGCTGAAACAAACAATATTTTCAAACCTAAAGCTACCGGAAACATTTTTATAAACGGCACTAAAATAAATACAGCCGGAAGGCTTAATAACGCCATTAATAAGGAGTTTGGCGATTCCTGACGCATCATAATAAATAGCTGCAGCAAGCCGAAAAAACCTGGTATGATAAAATAAGCCGCGCCTTTTAGAAAGAAAGCGAGCAAAGCACAAAGCAATAACCAGAAAAATAGCGGAACAACGAATAGATTAGCCTTGTTTTCTATATGTCTAAATCGGAAGTAGGTGAAAAACGAAATGAGTAAGCTTAATGAAACAAAAGCGGCGATATAATAATAGCCGTTGTAGGTGAAACCCTGTTCCATTTCTGAATATTCCGGATAGCTGTAGAGTAAGAATTTCCAGAGTAGAAAAACCAATAAGCCAGAAAAGGCAAGGCTTACTACAAAGGGAATAATACTTTTTAAAATTTCTTTTAGCTGAAAACGATCCTTAGAAAATCCGTAGCCGAGAAGGATAAAAAACAGAACAAAAGCGAGAATAAGCATTGGGAAGATCCAGGAAAACGGATAACTAATTATTTCCCCTCCCGGAATATTGAAAAATAATACTTCCTCTTCTGCATCTACTTCGGCTAAATCTACATCTTTAAAATAATCAAGTAAAGACATTAAATAACTACCTTGATGCGCTAAGGTTTCCTTGTCTAAGTTTTTAGGAGTGTCAGTCGCGGTGTGATAATCAAAATGATCGTCTATAAAGGCAAAATTATAGCCTGGGATATCACCCTGTTCGCGTAAAACTGTAAGATCGGTATCATTCGGCAACATTTTATAAACGCTATAAACGAGCGAATTTGTTACGGGAAATTCGGGCTCCGCTTTTTTAAAGGAATTTATAAGCCACGCATTTCCTGAATTTGTTTCCAGAAACATAAAAGAATCGCCATCGCTGCCGCGGGCTTCAAAGTTGAGTGCCAGTTTTGCATCTTTTGCCCATGGATGGTCTTTTATAAAAAGTTCGGCACCATTTAAACCGAGTTCTTCGGCATCGGTAAATAGAATGATGATATCATTTTTGTGTTTTTTATTTTCAGCTAGAAAAGTGCGAATACCTTCTAAAATTGTCCCTACGCCACTGCCGGCATCACTGGCACCTAAAGAAGAATGCGGGTTACTGTCGTAATGTGTCATAATCACCAAAGACTCACCGTTTCCGTTGCCTTCTAAACGAGCCATGATGTTTTGAGGGCGGACTAACACAGCATTTTTATTAAGGGTATAATCTTCGTGAGTTTGTGCCTGTAAGCCCATTTCCTGTAACTGGCCTACAATATAATTTCTTACGCGGCTATGGGCTTCAGTTCCTACATAATGGGGCTTCTGCGCAATTGCTTCAACGTGTTTAAAAGCGCGTTGGGTAGAAAAAGTAGTTCCAGGTGCATCTTCGGCTTCAATAGTTTTTGGCTGGCTGCTGTAAAAGCTAAACCAAACTGCAATGGCAATAAAAATGAATGAAAAAAAGCGAGGTATATTTTTCAGCATAATTCAGAAAAAAGCAAAAGGTTTTACAGGATTTAAAGATACTTAAGATTTTAAGGAATAGTAGCGCTGCGGAGTAAGCTTTCAGAATAATTAAATTTTGACTATATTTAAGTAATTAGTAATCAAAAATTTAGACCATGGGTATTAAAAGTTTTCAGGGAAAACGGGCGGCGCCCGAAAAGGCGAAAAGCGCTCCAATGTTAGTTAGAGATTATATGAGTACTTCACTTATTACCTTTAAGGAACACGAAAATATTATGGATGTTGCTGAAAAACTCACTAAAAATAAGATTTCTGGCGGGTGTGTTGTAGACGATAATAATAAATTACTGGGCCTTATTTCTGAAGGCGATTGTATGAAACAAATTTCTGACAGCCGGTATTATAATATGCCTTTAGATGATGCTACGGTGAGAAAACGGATGACGTGTAATGTTGATACTATAGATGGCAATATGAACGTAATGGATGCCGCGAAACTCTTTATTGAAAAACGGTTTAGGAGATTTCCAATTGTAGAACACGGAAAGCTAATAGGGCAAATTAGTCAGAGTGATGTTTTGCGGGCTGCGGTACGCTTAAAAAGTAATAACTGGCATTTGGGTTGATCTACGGCTAGTTGCGTTTTACCAACGCGTAAATTTCATTTTCTAAAGGAAGATATCCCTGGTCGTAAACAAAATAATAGACTTTACCCGTTTTTGTAGTGTATATACTGGTAAGGTATTCAAAATTGAAACCACGAGCGAGTAATTTATTTTTACTAATCGTGGTTTTTTCGTTTGGGTTGAATTCTTCTAAAATCCGATAATTTTTGCGAAGCTGGTTGTTTACATTTCTTACCAGGTTTTTCCTGTCTTTGTTGAGGTTATTATGGTGGGCATTACGGCAGTAATCGCTGCAGAATTTTTTATCTACCCGACCCACAATTTTTTCGCCACATTCTAAACAGGTTTTTTGCATAACTCGATACTCGAGACTTTATATTTTAAAGGTTTCTCCTAAATTAAATTTTGTTTTCACAATAAATATAAATAAAAAGCTGAATAATTACTGAAATTAGGTTCATCTGTTCTTTCTCATTTCGGCCTGCCGCATAGGCATACTATCTATAGTATTAAAAAGTTTTTCTATGGAAAGCACTTCGGTTTGTTCCAGTTTTTCGCCGCCATCTAAACCAATCAGCATAACCCTGAAATCTCTATTTTTAACTTTATATTTTCCATAGAGCTCTGTAGAACTCTTCCAGTTTTCTTCTTGGAATCCGGTGCTGTATTTTTCAGGTAAAATTTTGTAGACCACCAATTTTCGCTCCTTTAAGCCTTGTTGATGTTTTTGAAGCTCGGTAAGTTGTTGTTGAAATTTTTCGGTTTTCTCTTCAGCAATAATCAAAACGAGACGATCTTTCCATTGGTGTTTAGAAAGATCTTGCGCATTTACATTCATAGTAAAAAAGAAAATTAGTAGTAAGAAGCTTATAGATTTTAGCATATTCTAAAATACGAAAAATCTACTATACCTTTAGTCTAAGCATTTCGGCACGAGACATAAAGGAGTCTTTTAGGCGCTCAATTTTCGGGTTCATTGTGGAGGCAAAAACCAGGTATTGACATTTTGTAATATGCTGCGGGATTCTAATTAGATCGTTATAATCGCTGTTTTTGGTTAAAAATTCGGCGTCCTCGACAGCTAGTATCTTTAACTGACTCACATTGATGCCGGTGATCTTGAAAAGCTTGAATAACTTTTTTGGAGTAGCGATCACGATGTCCACGCCGTCATAAATATCGTCTTTTTGTTTGTCTATAGCCGGTGCGTCGTGAGCGCTATAAACACGCAAGTCCATATATTTTGTGAATTTGTTAAATTCTTCTTCCAGTGCAATAGCAGCTTCTTTGTCCTGCACAAAAATAAGTGCTCTGGGAGCATCTTCGAAAGCTGCACTTTCCAATTTCTGAATTGTGCTAATGACAAGTGCTGTAGTTTTTCCTGAGCCTTCAGGAGCAACGATAAAAAGATCCCTTCCGCTTTTAATTTTAGGTAGTATTTGTTTCTGAAAAGGAAGCGGACTTTCAATTTCCAGTCTTTCTAAAGCTTCTTTAAGCGGAATATTCAGTTTTTTAAAGGACATAAGATTTGTTTTAAAAGCTACCAATTTTTTAGTCTTTCAACATAAAAATTAAAAGCTTCTGAAGCTTACAAAGATAACTTTCCCTATAATTAAAGCGCTATAAAAACATTATTGCTTTTAGAAAACTTGGTGGAAAAGTCTAAGACTTCAAATCCATTCTTGATTTTCAACGCTAAGTTTATCTTTTACTTCGCCGGTATGCTTGGTACTTGCCGGCTCAAAAAGTAAAACCCAGGCTTCTTCTTCAGCTACAGGGTTATGCTCAACGCCTCTTGGGACAATATACATTTCACCTTCATTTAAGCTTATGGTTTTATCCCTAAATTCAATCTTTAGACTTCCTTTAATTACCAGAAACATTTCATCTTCTTCCTTGTGATCGTGCCAAACAAATTCTCCCTTTAATTTGGCTAATTTCACCTGTTGCCCATTGAGCTCGCCAATAATTTTAGGGGTCCAATGTTCATTAAAAAGCTCAAATTTATCTTTTAGGTTCACTTTCTCAGGCTTCATAATTGTTTAGTTAACTAATCAAAAATAAGAAAATTGCGATCAGCTTTTTATGAGTTCTGGTAATTTATCTTCAATAGGGGCACCTTTAATTCCTTCTTTATTTTTTAAATAAGCCTCAATTTCGTTATCGCTCATTTGGTAAGTTTCTTTGAGACCATCAATAATTATTTTAAGATAGAATTGGTGCGGCGGGTTTATTTCATCTTTTAAATAATCCTCATTCGTAAAAGTGAAGATAGGAGAGTCTTCATCTTCTCCCAGGTAAATAATCTTCCCGTACCAGGAATTGTTTTTCATATCCAGACTACGGTTTTTAATTACTTGTTGAAGATCTATATCAAAATCCCCTTCAAATTTTATTTCCTGTTGCACCAGGTCCACAAATTGCTGTTGAGTGATAAGGTACATTCTGCCCAGGGTTTCTATGCTTTTATCGAAGTTTGATTGGATAAAACCGGCGCCACCTCCACTCCAGGTTTTTGAGGATTTAGCAAAATATAGTTCACCGTTAATAGTGATCCCTTTAGATTTTTCGGGCAGGGTTTTATTGGTGCAACCGGGGTAAACACGTTTTGCATTTGCCGGGCGACCGCCACCAATATAACAGCTAAAACGCTCTTTTAATAAATTAGAACCGTAACAGGCATACCAAACTTTGGGTTCTTCTTCCATCATCTTTTTTCTACAAGAAAAGCTTTCTTATAGACAATTACAATTTCAGTTAGTGGTTTAATTTTTTAGAAAGCGGTAGCGTATTCCAAAGCTGCCTCTAAGTATATCAGCATCAAGTAGAATTGGTGCGGCTTCTATATGAAAACCAAATTTCTTTTCATTGAATGGATAAAAGTTTAGACCGACTGGAGCTACAAGTCCTTCAAAAGCATTAACTCTATATCCCAGGCCAGCATAAAAATCGTAAGATTCTTTTTTAATAAATTTATAATTAAGTACAGCTTCTAGAGACATATCAGAAATAAATTGATCGGTGCCCAATCTTAATTCAGGAGTGAGTCGTTCGTTTATATCGTAACCTATGTTTATAAATGGAAGATTTGATTGGTGGTAGCCTACGCTTAGTTGGCTATAAGAATTTGAAAAAAAGAAAATGGCAACAGTGAAAAAGAGGAATTTTTTATACATAATTTTTTCTTTTTAAAATCGATGAATTTTACTCTACGCTAAACCGAAATTGGTCGCTATCCTGATTTTTAAAGTTTGTTTTAATTGAAATTTGATTATAATTGTTAGCGCCTATATAAAATGATAGTGGGTTTTCAGGATAAGCAGCACCTAAAAGGTAATTTCCGCGCTCTTTAAGAATAATCCCAAACTCATTCTCCATGCGGTTTTCTTTTGCTATTGCAGTTATTACAAGGTCGTATTGATAATCTGCAGAGCCGGTTAAAGGCACGATTTCGTTTTCAGAGAGAATAATAGGAGAAGGTTGATTAAAACTATTTTCCAGATAAAGATTTAAGATGGTAGATGCGTTTTCACTTAATTCATTTATTTCAAATTCTTCACCGTTTTCGCTAATTAAGGTGTTAGGAATCACTGTTTTTATCCAAAGTGTATCATTTTGATTAAAAACCTGGCCCTGGTTTTGAGCCGACATTAATCCAGGAAGATCAAAATCATAATTTTGATAATTATGGTCCGGTTCGGACGGGCAACACATGCCGGCACACAAAAATACTAGGGAGGTGATGAATGTGCTAATTTTCATTTTTATTTGATTGATAAATGGTAAATATAATTGAAAAACCCTTAATGAAATCTAATCTTTGATATGCTAGTTAGATGCAAAAACCTTAAAAAGGTTGCGTAACTTTTTGAGTTATTGTGTCATTAGTCATTTACAAACGTTTACAAACGTCTTTAAACGTAAACAAATAATTACCAACCGATTACTGATTGATTTCTGTTCTATGTTTGTCCTGTTGAAATGAACTAACGATTTTCAGCTTTTTAAATTAATATGTTATGAGCACTATTAGAAACAAAGTACAGTTGATCGGGAATGTTGGAAGAGAGCCTGAGATCGTAAACCTGGAATCTGGTAAAAAATTAGCCAAATTCTCTGTAGCCACTAATGAAAATTATAAAAACGCTAGTGGTGAACGCGTAACCGATACGCAATGGCATAATATTGTAGCCTGGGGAAAAACCGCGGAATTGATTGAGAAATATGTGAACAAAGGTAAAGAAGTTGGAATAGAAGGAAAGCTTACCAGCCGAAGTTGGGATGATAAAGATGGTAACAAGCACTATATTACTGAAGTAGTTTGCAATGAATTACTTTTATTAGGTCAAAAATAGATTTCCCGAGCCAGGCGATAAGTATTTGCGTGAGCTTCTATAATCACCTTTATTTCTTTAGAATATCCGCCGCCCATACTACATTGTAATGGAATATTTAGATCGTGACAGGTTTGCAAGACGAACCTGTCTCTTTCTTTACAGCCATTCACCGTACAGGAAAGTCGGCCGAGTTTATCGGTTTCTAAGATATCCACTCCGCTTAGATAAAAGATGAAATCGGGCTTCTGTTTTTCAATTAGGTTAGGTAAAGTATCTTTTAACAGTTTCAAATATTGGTCGTCACCACTGCCATCGGGCACTTCAATATCGAGATCTGACTTTTCTTTTTTGAAAGGATAATTACCTTTTCCGTGCATAGAAAATGTGAAAACAGAATCGTCGTTCTGGAAAATTTCGGCTGTACCATTTCCCTGGTGAACATCGAGATCTACGATAAGTATCTTTTTCGCTAATTTTTTCTGCTGAAGATACCTGGCAGCAATTGCCTGGTCATTGAGCAAGCAAAAGGCTTCTGCGCGATTTGTATAAGCGTGGTGTGTGCCTCCGGCAATATTGAAGGAAATTCGGTTTTCCAGGGAGTAGTGAACTGCTTTCATAGTGCCATCGGCAATAATCATTTCCCTCTTTACTAATGCTTCGGAAAGTGGAAACCCGCTTTTTCTGATTTCTTTTTTGCTGAGGTTTAGGTTGCGTAAACGTTTAAAATAATTAGCCTCGTGAACATCGAGAATATATTTTTCCTCCGGAAATTCGGGTTCGAAGAAATTTTCCTCGCTACAGGTCCCTTCGTGAAGCAACTGCCTGGGCAATAACTCATATTTTTCCATCGGGAAACGGTGTCCCTCAGGTAAAGGATGTTTGTAGATAGGGTGGTAGGCGATTTTCAGCATTCTGAACCAGCAAAATTAGATTACAGTTTCTTATGCTGCAAAAATCAGTAATTATTTTTGAACCTGTTGCACACTGTGAATTAAATCTCCCTCACTGGTAACTCCTTCTATGATGAGTTGGAAGTCAACTTCAGGTTTTTTAATATTTATGACTGCGGCTTTTCCATTTTCAAATAGAACTTCAGGTATCCAATCGATAACTCCATAATCCTGAAAAAATTCATCTGAAGTGTTTTCGTATTTCGGTACATAATATTCTTTGTCTTTAGTATAGGCCAACGGAATTTTAAACTCCTGAATACGGTTTATATCACTGGAAGAAAAATGAGAGTCACGTTTAGTATATACTTTTATAGTGCCATTTGATGCCATAATTCCTTCACCGATCCCGGTTTTATTTATTTCTATATAGTCAACTTGAGTTAATGGAAATACATAAAACATATAGTTAGGCATGGGCATATCGTCTAGGTAAAATTGCATTGTTCTTATTCCACCTTTAGAATGTGTCATATTCGCTAATGTTGTTGCAACCCAAAAATCTTCTGGCTTATCATTAACTATAAGGTTTTCCCCTTTCAATAGATCTTTAAGGTGCATGAAAAGATTTAAATCTTTTTCTGAAATAACCATGATTTTGGTAAAAACATTTTTTCCTAATTTACGAGCTCTATCTATAGGTCTTTCAATTTTTGCAGATAGAATCACTTCATCTAAAAGTTCTGCTTTAGCATTTAAACCTTCATACCTGTAAAATCTTTCACTCTGTTTTTCTTCTAATTTTTGAGATTTAAGAGGAAATGGTTTGCTAGCAATATTAAATTCTGGAAAATCATTTGGAGCAAAAGTAATTCTTAATTTGGCTGGCATTAAATTGTCATTTCTTGCAATCCTGGAGATTTTTAGGCTTTCTCCGCTAACCGGTATATATTCATCGTAGCTAAAAGAATCAATCCCTTGGGGAATTTTAAATACGTTTGGAGGATTATTTCCATCACTATGTACCATATAGCGCAACTCTTTTCTTTTAAGATCTCTGTCGGCAATAGTTGCTTTGAACGAAAATTTATCCTGCACATAAGTTTCCGGTATATTTTTATTAAATATTTTCTCCCAGTTATAACTGCTCCAGCCCCTCGTTAATAGTAGATTGTCTAGTGCGTGTTTTTTATCTGGATCAATGTTAGTAAAGTACCAGGCTGCATTTTCTATATCACCTTTTATATAGGGTTTTAAATGAATATACGAGAGTATATTATGGTTGCGCTGGTACGAAATTGTGTTTTTTGGTAGAATGGAAACACTCAATTTTCCTTCTTTCTCAGCATAAAATGGAATTGATATTTGGAGCGAATCTTCTATAGCAGTAGTTTGAATGGTTTTAGGAGTTTCAACATCAAAATTTGTGTGATTAAAGTATAATCTTTCTGCTATAGGCTGCATTTCTTCATTAAACAATGTAAAAATGTTCATTCCCGGAGCCAGTTCGTTTAGATTGAAAAGTACTGAAGCTGTTGTGAAATCTTTAAAATTGATGTCAAAGTTGTAAAAGTTCTCGTTATCCTGGGCTACCAGGATAAACTTTTCCGATTGATAAAACGGAAGACTATGGTCGTTGGTTTTTATTAATATTTCTAATTCCGATTCTTTTTCGGATACAGTAAGAACAAGGCCTTCAGAATCTATCTTAGGGGAAAATAAAACAGGTACTTCTTTGCCTTTATATGCTAGGACTGCTGTGTAAGATTTACTTTTTTTAGGTATAAAAGAGAATTTACCGATTCCGAACCGATTTAAATCAACAATACTAAGTATTTCTGCATTTTCATCTTTAATAAGTACTTTTCCATTTCCCAGGCCCTATCCTAAACTATCGGTGGCTATAACGCCAACATTATTTATGGTGTTATTTAAAAAATGTCCGCTTTCGGGTAAAAATTGAACGTCGATTTTAGCGGGAAAACCTTCAGATTTCTTTGTCTCGCTATTAGTGCTAAGAACTTTAAAATCTTCTGCAAAATGATAGGGTTCATCGAAATTCAGCATATGTTTGGTAAAGGCAGTGATGGTGTAATTACCGGCTTTAAAGGTTGAATCTATGTCTATAACCCCAGAGGTAATACCATTTTTAATGAGGTACATATCCTTTCTAATCAGACTGTCTTTCTCATTTTTTACCGTTATATACAAATTGGAATCATTAGTTTCTGAAGTATGTTCAAATTCGTTTAGAACATAAGCGGTAAAACCCAGTTGCTCATTTTTTAGGTAGTGCGACTTATTTAAGTGTAAGTAAGCAACTTCTTTTTGTTGAAGTTTGTAATCCACGATTTTTTCTATGAATTCCTCTTCAGAATTTTGGCTATATACCTGTCCGGAGATTGTGACAAAAAAGAGTAAAACACTAATTAATTGTAGAATTTTAGGCATAAGATTGATTTTGGTAGTTAGTCTTTAAAAAACAACCAAAAATCATACCTAAAATATAATTATTCTAAGTAGTTAAAAAATTAACGGACTTACTCATTAAGCATAAAAGAAAAACCTTTAGCTTTTGAAAGAATAGTATTTCAAAAACTAAAGGTTAAGCTTTAAATAATAGTTAAATTAGTTGATGCTTGCGCCCGGTTCTACACCATCTTCATCTGGATTTACAAAAACCAGTTTTCCGGCTGCATTTTCTGTCATTAAGATCATTCCCTCGCTTTCTACACCACGAAGTTTTCTTGGGGCTAAATTGGCTAAAACAGTCACTTTCTTTCCAATAATTTCTTCCGCTTTATAATGTTCAGCAATTCCCGAAACTACGGTTCTTTGATCCAGCCCGGTGTCTACTTTTATCACCATTAATTTCTTAGTTTTTGACATCTTATGGGCTTCAATAATAGTCCCAACGCGCAAATCCATTTTGGTGAAATCCTCGAAAGTTGCAGTTTCCTTTTGCGGCTCTACCACTTTATCCTCGGCAGCATTAGCTGTTTTTGTAGCTTCCAATTTCTCTAATTGTTGTTGGATTTGGGCGTCTTCTATTTTGCTGAAAAGTAATTCTGCTTTCCCAATTTGATGACCTGCCGGGAGTAATGAATCGCGGGTAGCAATCTTATCCCATTGCGAATATTCTTCACCGGAAAGTTTATTTTCAGCATCGGTGAAGTTCAGCATTTTTTGAAGTTTTGCAGAAGAAAACGGTAAAAAAGGTTCGCTTAAAGTAGCCAGTGCCGAAGCGATTTGTAAAGCTACATACATTACTGTTTTTACCCGTTCTTCATCGGTTTTAATGAGTTTCCAGGGTTCTTCGTCAGCCAGGTATTTATTTCCTAAACGGGCCAAATTCATCAATTCACCCTGAGCTTCGCGGAAACGGTATTTTTCAATAGAACTTGCAATCACTGCAGGATAAGCTTTAAGCTCGGCAATGGTTTGCTCGTCAACTTCAGAATAATCATTTGGTTTTGGGACAATTCCGGAGTAATATTTATTGGTAAGGACAACTACCCGGTTTATAAAGTTGCCAAAAACGGCTACTAACTCATTATTGTTTCTAGCCTGGAAATCTTTCCAGGTAAAATCGTTGTCTTTAGCTTCAGGTGCATTTGCGGTTAATACATAACGCAATACATCCTGTTGCTCTGGAAAATCTTCAAGATATTCGTGCAGCCAAACCGCCCAGTTTTTGGAGGTAGATAATTTTTTTCCTTCCAAATTAAGAAATTCGTTTGCCGGAACATTTTCAGGCAAAATATAATCCCCGTGTGCTTTGAGCATCACCGGGAAAATAATGCAGTGAAATACAATATTGTCTTTTCCTATGAAGTGAACCAATTTAGTTTTCTCGTCTTTCCAATAAGGTTCCCAGTCTTTGCCTTCGCGCTCGGCCCATTCTTTGGTAGAAGATATGTAGCCAATGGGCGCATCAAACCAAACATACAGTACTTTACCGTCGCCACCTTCAACAGGAACAGGAATTCCCCAATCCAAATCTCGAGTTACGGCTCTTGCGCGCAAACCATCGTTTAACCAGGATTTCACCTGCCCGTGAACATTACTTTTCCAGTCGTGGGCATGGCCTTTTACGATCCACTCGTCCAGCCATTCCTGGTATTGATCTAAAGGTAAAAACCAGTGGCGAGTTTCTTTTAAAGTAGGTACTTCACCGGTAATAGCCGATTTTGGATTTATAAGATCTGTTGCGTTTAGCGAAGTTCCGCAGCTTTCACACTGGTCGCCATAGGCTTCCTCGTTTCCGCATTTTGGGCAGGTTCCCGTTACAAACCTATCGGCCAGGAATTGCCCTGCTTTTTCATCGTAAAGTTGTTGCGTAGTCTCTTCAATGAATTTCCCATCTTCGTACATTTTTTTAAAAAACGCC
>VMHT01087415.1_pt1 | contig 17670 bp, 26 predicted proteins | sample 4693611 | NCBI WGS metagenome assembly VMHT01 (sample SAMN12280063, study PRJNA550983) | marine metagenome | isolation source: seawater sampled from same location over 5 years 0.02-0.2 micron viral filtrate | place: USA: collected off the coast of southern California halfway between the port... ...
CTTGTAATTCTTTGTCAAAAAATAAAGTTTCATGAGTTAAATAAATTGGGTCATTTTGATTTTTTAAATAGAAAGTAAATTCAAATTGTATCATAGTGTTATTGTTTATTATATTATCTGTTAACAAACTTATTATGTTTGTAATTAGTTGACATGGTGAGAATTGAACTCACATTAACCATTATGTCAATTTGTCATGACAGTTTGTCACTACACTAACTCTTTATCTCTTAGTATTACTGGAATATTATTAGATGAAGTGTATGATTTGTATTTAGTGAAACAATTCATTGAGTTTAATTTATCTTTCATTATTTCATAAGCAATATCATGATTGTATTCAATAGTGATACCTTTCTTGTTAGTGAATGAGATGAGTTGATTTTTACCAATTAGTGATTTTCTGATTACAAATCTTTTAGAATTTAAAGTTGACATAGTTATTATTATTTAAGTTATTATTTATATAGTTATTATCCAGTTAGTTAGATGTTTTGTTTGTAAGTTTATACAAGTGTAGTATTATTTAGTTGTTGTAAATGTACTGAAAGTATTAGTCAGTGACTCTTTGTCATGACATTATGACATGATATATTACTTGTGGTAATGTAATTAGAAATAGTAATTGTAATAGTTTCGAGTGAAAGTTTAAGATTTTGTTTAACATTGTTTAGTTTTTATTAGTTACATTAATATTATCGAAACTAAAACTTGATTTGTTTGTGATTTTTTAAACCAAAAAGGCTAACCCCGGTGAAAAAAAAGGTGTTTTACTTGAAAAAAAGAAGAAAAAAAGTGGAGGGGGAACACCAAGCCCCAATGTTTGTGACAACTTTTTATTTTAGTGACAATAGGTAGTTATAATACTATAGTACTACCCTTATGTCACTGTTTTGTAAAATATTAGCAATATCTGTAAGTATATATAGTATAAGAATACAAATAAATAGAACATATATAAAATGGCAAGAATAAATAGTTATCCTACTTTAAAAAACCCTACTACAAACGATTTGCTTGTAGCAACGGATGTCAGCGAAACTGGTAATCCTACTAAATCACTTAGTATAGCGGATTTATCCGAGCTTATTGCACCGGCTGCTGGAGGCGCAACATCTCTTAACGGGCTTTCCGATGTATTAATTGATGGAACATCGGCATACTTTATTACAATACCTGCTGGTCTTGCAGGAAATCCTGGTGGAAACGTTACTTTAGGTTTCAACGCAGGTTCATCACTTACTACAGGAAACTCAAACGCATTATATGGTAATGCAGCAGGAGACGCTTTAACTACAGGTTTCAGCAATAGTGCTTTTGGTGACAATGCCTTAGGAGCTATGAACACTGGTGACTACTCAGTTGCTGTAGGTGATAGCGCTTTATTAAAATTAACAGGTGACAATAGCTTTAATACAGCTGTAGGTTACGAAGCAGGTTATGAACTTGTAAGTGGAGCTAGTAATACTTTAGTCGGTCATGATGCTGGTTACGGTGGAACTGCCGCTTCGTTTAGCAATGTTGTAGCAATCGGTGACGAGGCTGGTAAATCTTTAACAACAGCTTCTGGAACAGTGGCTATTGGAAGATATGCGCTTAATACTGTAAAAGATCATATTCATAACACAGCTATTGGTTTTGAAGCTGGTAGATATATTGGTGGTACTACCAACGCTGCGGCTGGAGACGGTTTAAGTAATACTTTTGTAGGTTACCAAGCCGGTAGAGGTAATAACGCTGGAAACAATTCAGCTGCTTTTAACACAGCTATAGGTCAAGGAGCATTAAAGAGTATAACAACAGGAACAAATAACATAGCTATTGGAAGTGGCGACAGCACCGCTATTGGTATTACAACTGGTTCTAATAATATTATAATGGGACCTGGATCTGGAAATGATATGACAACTGGTTCAAGCAACGTGTTTATAGGTAATGGAGCTGGAAACGTTTATCAAGGTGGAAGTAATAGCATAGGTATTGGAACAAGTGCTTTGGCAAATCAAGATAGTGTTGCTGCCTCATCGAATATAGCTATAGGTAAAGATGCTGGTTATAATTTAAGTAACACAACTGGTGGTAATGTTATAATTGGTACAGAAGCTGGTAAAACTGGTCAAGCTTTTTATGATAATACATTAATAGGCAATGAAGCTGGTAAAGCAATTACAAGCGGTCATAGTAATTCTATACTTGGACATGAAGCAGGTAAATCTTTAACTACTGGAACTCATCATACATTAATAGGTTTTAAAGCTGGTCAACTACTTCAAACGGGTAGCTATTGTACTTTTATAGGTTCTGAAGCAGGATATAGTCTTACAGGCGCTGGCGCTGCACATACTGCTTTAGGTTACCAAGCTTTATATACAGAAAACAATGAGTTAGGAGATACAACAGCTATAGGTTATCAGGCTTTAAAACTTCAAAATGGATCTGGTGTAACTATGTATAACACAGCTATAGGTGGATCTGCAGGTGCAAATCTAACCACTGGTAATTCAAACGTGTTTATTGGTCAGAGTAGTGGAACCAGTACAGTTACTGGATCTAATAATGTATTAATAGGTAGAAATGCTGAAATGGCTAGCTCTGGCAACAACGACTCAATAGTTATAGGTAAAGACGCTGTTGGTCATGGGAGTAATATAGCAGTTATAGGTAATACAAGTATAAGCTCTATAGAACCAGGTCAAGCAAACGGAATTACAACTTTAGGTTCTTCTAGCTTCCCGTTTGGCAACGCACATATTAAAGGAATTTATCATGATACATCAGGTGATGCTGGAACAGCAGGCCAAGTATTAAGTTCTACAGCAACTGGTACAAATTGGGTAGCGCAAACAGCCGCTACTACTTTAAACGGTTTAACAGATGTACTAGTTCAAGGTGATTCATACTACATTGGAACAGTGCCGGCTGGTTTATCTGGAGCTCCAAACAGCAACACAACTATTGGTGTGGCTGGAGCAGCGCTTACAACTGGTGATAGAAATATATTAGTTGGAAATGATACTGGTAAGTCACTTACTACAGGAACATCTAACGTAGCTATTGGTGCTGGTGCTCTAGCAGTTCAAGTAGGGGGTAACGCAAACGTAGCCTTAGGAACAAGCGCTTTGTTAAATCAAATATCAGGCGATAATAACACAGCTTTAGGATCTAATGCTGGTGATGCAGTAACTACTGGAGGTAGTAACACATTAGTTGGAAGTGATACAAGTGATAATTTAACAACAGGTATTAGAAATACTTTTATTGGAGCCCAAACAGGTGATACAGTAGTAAGTGGAGATTCTAATATACATTTAGGTTATGCAATTAATGCTTCTGGCACAGCTGCAACAAATGAAATAGTAATAGGTAGTAGTGTAACAGGGCTTGGTGATAACACTGTTAGTCTTGGTACTGCTGCTACAACTTTAATTAGTGGTAGAAACAACGGTGCTATGGATTTAGGTTCTTCATCTGCAAAATTCAAAGATGTTTATTTAAATACTGGTAGAGTGTTAACAGGGGCAATGGCAACACCTCCTGCTAATGCTACAGCAGCAGGAACTATTGGAGATATACTTTTTACAACCACTCATATATATGTATGTACTGCAACTAATACTTGGAAAAGAGTAGCTATAGCAACATTCTAGTAAAAACTACACTTTACAAGTGACAATATAAATAAGAAAACAATTTAAAAAATAAAACAATTTAAAAAATAAAACATGAATATATTGACAATACCGTTTCCAGCAGCTACCGCAAATGTAGCAGATAAAGAAGTAATAATTGATCTGGAAGATTTAGTTACTGTTCAACAAGCTAATGCTACTAGTACTATTATATATGTTTCTAATTCAAATTATGGAACAATTACACTAACACATTCTTCAGCAGCTAATGGGTCAGTTGGTGATGCTATAAATAATGCAATATTAGGTTCTAGCCCAGGAAACACAATTATTTTAATGCCGAAAGGAATAGCAATATCAGCTGTTGCATATAATTAAAAAAAAAAAAATAAAAGATGAGATTTTTAGTATTTAACAACGAAAATGGCTTAGGAACAGCCAAAGAATTAATAATAAACTGGGAAAGTATAAAGTACATAAAGCCTGATACTGCTAGTAAATTCGGCATATTTTTGAACAATGGTTCTAGTATGGAGTTTCAAGTAAACACAGGTAATTCTTCAGATATAATAGAAGCTATAAACACAGCAATAAAAGCACGAACCAATTCTAACAGAGTTATACCTATTCAACAAAAAAGTATTGGAGCTTTTAGTCTTACAAGCATATCAGCACCAGTCGCGCCTATTGATCAGCTTGGAGCAAAAGTTGATCCTACGTATACTCCTATACCAGGGCAAATACCTAGATGGATAGACGCAGATACAATTGGAGGTGGAACAACTCCAGATTTTACTCCAGGAGGTGTTAGTACAATTACTAATCGTGCATATACTAATGAATTTATTTATCCAAAATTAACGGGCTTTGGTAATTGGACAGGGTGGTGGAAAACAGGTTTTCCAATAGGATCATTAGCCTCAGTAGAGGCGATGAGTACAGGTAGGGCGAAAAATTTTATAGTATGGGATGCTGCGGTTAGTGATGCTGCAGTAGATTTCACTGGAAATTCTGCTGCGCGTTTTGAAAGTACCTTAGCTATTGGAGTTAATTTTGCTAAAGATATGTTCACTACCAGTGGCACAAATTTCTTAAGCTCTGTAATTCTTGGTATGACAGAGGATACAAATCAAGGGGGTTTTAGCGAACTAGCAGGAAAGCAATGCTCACTAAGTGTACTGATTGGTGGAGATATGTTCGGTAGTGTATTTGATATGCCAGTGAATTTGAATAATATGATAGTAATTGGTGGTGAGTGTTTTGAAAACGCACAACTTGACGGAGTAGATATTCAATACGGTATTTATATGGGAAGAGAACAACTAAAGCAAACTTTTGAACCTACTACTACCAATTGCAAGTATAATGTAAATATTGCCCATAGAGCAATGGGTGGTAAAGTTAACGGAACAGAAAATATAGCTATAGGTTACGCTTCTGGATTCGATATAGGCAGCTCTGCCGTTACAAGCCACAATACATTTATTGGAGTTAAAGCAGGATTTGAACATGTTTCAGGAGAATACAATACATTTATTGGATATAATTCAGGACCTTCTAATAACGCAGCGTCAACAGGGAATAACAACACTGCAATAGGAAATGGAGCGCAGTTTACATCTGCGGCTACTTCTAATGAAATTGTTTTAGGTAATTCAAGTGTTACGGCTTTAAAATGTCAGGTTCAAACTATTACAGCCTTGTCTGATGAAAGAGATAAATCTGATATAGTAGATTTAAACCATGGATTAGATCTTGTAATGAGCTTGAAGCCTAGAAAATTTGTTTGGGACTTAAGAGATGAAACTGTAATTGAAACAGAAGAAAAAATTACACCAGGTAAAGATGGCGAAAAAGATATTACTGAGATTATTGAAACATCTAAAACAGTAAAGCCTACAACAAGTGGAATTAAAGACGTTGGATTTATAGCACAAGAACTACAAGGATTAGATAATGATTTTTTAAGATTAGTAAATTCATCAGATCCTGAAAAATTACAAGCTTCTTACGGAAGATTAATTCCTGTATTAGTAAAAGCTATACAAGATTTAAAAGCTGAGCTAGACAACAAACAAGACAAATAAAACCTTGCTCGGGTTAAGAGCGTAACCAAATATTAATTTAATACCAAAACCAATGACATTTTTTTACCAGACTCAATCGTGGAATAGTCAACCACAAGCAACACAAGAAACCGTAGACCTTTGGAAGCACGTAGCTGAAAAGAAAAACTGGCGCATTGTGCAATTACCAAATGGTTTCTATCAAACCGAACACCAAGATCAAAAAGAAAAAGATACTTGGCACGACGTTACAAGACGTGAAACTTTAGAAGGAGCAGAACAAGCTATTGATTCGTCAATTGCTCATTATGCTAAAAAACTAGAGTTCATTAACGGACCTAAAGTCGTAAAAACCTTTAAATAAAATCAAATAATCTAATTTAATCTAATCAAATATGAATGACGCAATTGTCAAAAACCTTAACTTTGGTAAGGAAGCCAAAGCTAACGTGTTTAAAGGGATAGAAAAACTCACAAAAGCTGTTAGCTCTACATTAGGAGCTAGCGGCAAATGTGTTCTTCTTGAAGATGGTACAGGTAAACCTGTTATAACTAAAGATGGTGTAACCGTAGCAAACTCTATAATTCTAAGAGATCCTGTTGAAAATATGGGTGCTACACTTATAAAAGAAGCAGCAAGAAAAACAGTACAAGAAGCCGGCGACGGTACAACTACAGCAACTGTTCTTGCTCATGCTATTTTAGAAGAAGCTTATAAGCTAGACATTAATTCAAGAGATTTAAAAAACAGTATTAATAGTGCTGTTGAAAAAGTAATTAAATACTTAGATAAAATAAAAGTAGATGTAAAAGGTGATATGATAGACAATGTAGCTACTATATCAACTAACAACGATAAAGATCTAGGTAAAATAATAGGTGATGCATTTAGAGCGGTTGGTGAAACAGGCGTTGTAATGATGGAGCCAACACAGTTTAGCAAAACTGAAATTGATGTAGTTGAAGGAGTTCAATATGATAAGGGTATTAAAAACTCTCATTTTATAACTAACAAAGCAAACAAGTCTGCAGAACTAGAAAATCCTTTAGTTTTACTACTTGAATCACCAATAACTACAATAAGACAAATACAGTCTGTGCTAGAGTATGTTATTAAAAATAACAAACCTTTATTAATTATAGGTGATTTAGATGAGCCAGTAATAAGTGCTCTTGCTATGAATAAAATGAAAGGTAATATAAAGATAAATGTTATTGATGCTCCTACTTATGGTATTAGTAAAAAAGATACATTAGAAGATCTATCTTTATTAACAGGCGCTACAATTATAAATGAAGACTTAGGTGATGACACTAGCTTAATAAATGCAGATCAATTAGGTACATGCTTAAAAAGCGTTACTACTCACGCAGAGACTATATTTCAAATTGAAGAAACATCTGAAGAAGTTAAAGACATTATAAAGAGCATTAAAAAAGAATTACAAAAAGACTTAGCTTCTGCTGAAGTTATAAAACTAGAAAAAAGATTAGCCAGATTAGCTGCTAAAATTGCTATAGTGAAAGTTGGTGCTAATTCTGATATTGAACTTAAAGAAAAAACAGATAGGGTTGAAGACGCTATTTGTGCTACTAAGGCTGCGATAAAAGAAGGTATAGTCCCAGGTGGTGGTATAGCTTTGCTTAATGCTGCTGATTTTATCAAAGCAAAAACCAAAGGTGAACAAGTTTTACTAGATGCAATTAAAGCACCGTTTAATGTTATATTAGAAAATGCTGGTATTGTGGATCACCCTGAGCTTAAAAGAAAAGGACAAGGACTAAACGTGGTTACAGGAAATATGGTTAATATGATTAACAATGGAATTATAGATCCGTTGTTAGTTACAAAAAGTGCGCTTCAAAACGCAGCTTCAGTGGCAACTACTATTTTATCAACTGATTGTGTAATCAATAATCTAAGGATCGATGAAAGCAATAGGTAGAAATTTAATAATAGAAAAAACAAAAGAAGGTACTACTAAAACAAAAGGTGGTTTACTTCTTGCTGAAAATCAAAGAGAAGATATTAGATATACAAAAGCTACAATAATTACTGTAGGTGATGATGTGCCAGGTTTAAAAAAGGATGATGTTATATTCTTTGATAGACATGCTGGCCATAAGATAGAAGTTAAAGAAAATACATATCACGTTATTAAGTTACAAGACGTGGTTGTTGTTTTATGAAAAAGCTAGAAGCAAGCGATCTTAAAGATCTTAACTTGTTAAAACATTATCGTATAATACGTAAATGGGCTTGTAAAAACAACAACTTAAACGATGCAGATCTAGAATTATTAATTTACTTAGACTGTATAGATCTTTTTACTAAGCATGATTTTGAAATGGGTACATATTCTTATAGTTGGGATAATAGACGCTGGAACAAATTACTTAAAAACGACTGGATAGTCGTGTGGAGAAATAGAAATAGAACTACACAAAAGTATAACATATATAAAGTTTCATTTAAGTGTAAGCAATTAATAAGTAGAATGTATCGAATCATGTTAGGTAAAGACGATATACCAACAAGTAGTAGAAGAAATAAATTAGTAGCTGGTGAAACATATACAGATAAAGTAATGACACAAGCTATATATAATGTAAATAAAGATAAAAAAAGATGAATAAAAAATCACCAGCAAATTTTGGATTAACTCTAGCTTCTTCATTAATAGGACGCGGTGGCGGTAGAAAATCTAGAAAAATAGCTAGATCTACTAACAAAAGAGTCAAAGAAATACAAAAAACCTTAGAAGAAATGAACGCGGGTAATCAAGCTGTACCAACAGAAGGTGGTTTAGCAGAAATAGACGGAAGTGTAGAAGAATCATTAGATGCAAACAATGAAATAGAAACTCCTGGTATGGAAGCACCTGCTGAAATTCCATCAGCAGTTCAAGAAGACGAAGACACTTACGCGACAGCAGGTTCGGCTCTAGGTATGATGAAAAAAATAGCAAGAAGAAAATAAATAATATAACTATGAATAAAGACAAAGCAATTATTAGCAATCCAAAATTACAAGGACAAGTTGGTGAAAACGCAGTATGGGACGGTCCATTAAGCAAAGAAGGTTTTCCAATGGCTCAAGGATCGAGCTCTGGTATAACGCCAATGCAAGTATCTAAGTATCCAACTCCTTATAACGCTGCGCCAATAACGCAAAAAGCAAAAGTATATAAATAATGTATTCTCCATTTTATAAAAAAGGTTTTCCTGAAATAAAACCAGAGAACAAAGGTAAGTTTACAGCATGGGCTAAAAAGAACGGTTTTAAAGACGCTTGTTCTGCTGCATCATCTGTAATGTCAAGTAAAGATAAATATAGCGAAGAGGTTGTTAAAATGGCTAACTACGCAAATAACTTCGGTTGTAAAAACAAATAATATGGCATTCAAAATACAAAGATTTTATGGGTCACCATTAGATAGTTCAAGTCCTGATAGACCTTTTACTGCAAAAGACACTAAAAGAAAAGAAGACAAGTTTATGAAAACTTCTAGCCAAATAGATAATTTATCTGATGGTAAAAAGAAAGATAGAAAAATGAAAAAGCTAGCTAAGACTATGGATCAGTTAGACAGAAATGCTTCTGGAGATAAAACTCCATTATATATGGAAGATGCTAAATTAGCAGCAATGAAAAAACAAGCTGCACAACTTAAAAAAGAAATAGCAGCTATGAGAGCTGAAAGTAAAAAAACAGGTAAAGTAACTAATTGGGACGATAAAGCTGATCAACTTTCTAGATTAAACGAACAAATAGCAGCGTACAAACCTAAAAAATCATAATAACATGAGTTCACCATTTCAACAATCATTTAGTGCAAAAACACCTTTTAGAAACGAAGGTGTTGTAACACTTTCAGAAAAAGATATTAAAGATGCTAAATCAGCTTCATCACAACCAGCTAAAGAAATAAGCTATGAAGGTCAAGGTGGAAAGGATTATGAGAACAGACCTGAAGATGCTACTAATCCAGAAGGACAAGGCGGTATTGATTATGAATCTAAGGATTATAAAAAAAAAACTGAAATAAGCCCGTTAAATAGTTATGCTTCTGGAGGTAGAGGTGAGGTTTATTTATCTGATCAACCTGCTTTTCAACAACTGCAAGGGCAAGTTCAAGGAGCTATAGATTCGTTTATGAATGAGTCTAATGAAAGTAAATCTAAACGTTTACAAAATAGATTAGATAATAGAAGCTCAAGAAAAGACACTAGGTCTTACATGACTGATTTTGATGAAAAAACAAAAGAACTTGAAAAAAGACAAGCTCGTTATCAAGACGAAGCTGTAAAAGATAAAAAACAAAAAAAATATAAAAAAAATAACGACGGAACATATTCAGAAATTTAAATTATGGGACACAAAGGACATTACGGAGAATACACAGGTAACGCAAAATGGTCAAAAAACCATGCTGATACAAAAGTTACTAAAGGAAACTATAAAGCATCTGAAAGAGATGATGCAGCTCATATAGATTATCTTAAAAGAGATATTGATTATGATAATAAGCATGGTCACAGTGATGAATCTATGACTGCTGATGAAAAGCATATATCTAAATTAGCAGGTGATATGAAATACGATAAAGAGCGTCATGGCTCACCAGCTCATATAAAAGGAACTAAAAAAGATCACGGGTATAGTAGTAAAGAATTTGAAGAACACGAGGCTAGAGTTGGTACTGATGATCACTCACCAGAATAAAGCTTAACAAAAAAGAAAACAACAAATAAAAAATAAAAAAAAAATGGAATCACCGAAACAAGAAAGAAAAAACTTAATGAAAGATATGCCAGTAGACAGAGTAGCTAGTGGTGGATCTTGGATGTCTAAGCATTCACAATCAAGAATGGGTGGATCACCTGTTAGAATGAAAGAAAAAGGTATGATGATGAAAGAAGAAATGAAAGACTCACCTGCTAAAATGAAAAAATCAGCAATGGAAATGAACGAAGGTTTTGATAAGCTTCCTGCTGATGTACAAGCTAAAATAAAAAAGAATAAAAAATAAAACAGAGAGGACTGTAAAAACCTCAGCCAAACACTAACACTAACACTAACACTAACACTAACAAAATGGCAAAATTTATTAAATTTGACTTAACAGCACCAGGTGCTACAACAGGAAGTGAATTATTAATTCCTCTTGACGCTATCGTGCGTGTTGCTACAGCTTCAACAACAACAACAGATGTATTTTTAAATACAGCTGCTGCAGCAACTACAAAATGGAGAATAACACATTTAGCACCTTTAGTTGCTAACGACGTATTAAACGCTATTCAAGCTGCAATGGTTGCTAATCCAGGAGGTTATGTATCTACTGTAAACGGACCAATCAATACTGCTCAAGCACCTGTTGCACAAGGGGCTACTCCAGCAACTGGAAGAGGACCACAAGGACAAGATGCTATTACACAGCCAGCTGTTTACGTAACTTTCACGTCTGCTGCATACACACCTTAATAATATTTATGAAATCTAGAGGTTTAGGTGACAGCATAGAGAAGTTTACTAAAGCTTCAGGTATCAAAAGTATTGTTGATAATGTATCAAAAGGTTTAAACATTCCCTGCGGCTGTCAAAGTCGTAGGGATGCTTTAAACAAAATATTACCTTATAAAAAATAAATATGGCTTTTAAACTTAATAATCCACCTTACACGTGTGATAATACTCCTATATATAGAGTAAGTATGGAAGAAGGTGTTATGGGTAAAGCTAATAACAATGGTTCTATAATTTTAAATATGGATTTAGATCCAAAAGATGTAGACGAAGTAGTTAGTCATGAAAAAGTACACTTAGACCAAATGGAAAGAGGTGACTTAGATTATGATGACGACAATGTTTATTGGAAAGGTAAAACTTACTCAAGAGCTGATATGGAAGAAGGTGCTAAAAACCTACCATGGGAAGCTGAAGCATATAAAAAAGGATAATGAGTAAAAAGAAATTTAACCAAACTAAAGTCGGTCAGTTTTTAAGTAAAGCTGCGCCAGGTATTTTAGATCTAGCCGGTGATGTATTACCCGATGCTGGAGTTTTAGGTTTAGTAAAAAATTTAATACATAAAGATCCTGTGCTACCTGCAGAGGATAAAGAAAAAGCTCTTAAACTTTTAGAGCAAGATATGATTGAGATGCAAGAAATCTCAAAACGCTGGGCTAGCGATATGAAATCAGATTCATGGCTTAGTAAAAACACTCGTCCAATGTCTTTAATATTTTTAACTGTAATGACTGTAGCTTTTATATGGGTTGATAGTCATGAAACATTATCATTTACAGTAGAACAAGAGTGGATAAGTTTATTAAAAACATTAACAACAACAGTTTACGTAGCCTATTTTGGTTCGCGTGGCGCGGAAAAATTTAAATCAATAAGCAATAAATAAATAAAAATTATGGGACAATTTCAAGGACAGCCTGATTTTGGTACAGTAGCAGCTGTATTAACACCAAGCGATACAATAAGCAATGCTACAAATTTAAACAGCGCATGTATCTACGTTGGAGGACCAGCTCCAATAGCAAATATTACATGTATATTATCTGGAGTAACAGGTGTTCAAGGAACTGTTACTGCTAACACTATTATAAACGGTGGTACTGGATACACAACAGCTGCAGGAGTGGCTGTAACACCAGCAAGTGGGCTTGGAACTGGCTGTACAGTAAATATAACAGCTGTAGCTGGTGTAATAACTGTAGTAGCAATAGCAACACTAGGTTCTGATTATAGAGACGGTGATGTTTTAACTATAGCTGGAGGTAATGGAGACGCTAAAATAAGAATAAGTGTAACAGATCTTTTACCAGACGCAGGAGACGCAGTGACTTTCACAGGATATCCATCAGGATCGTTTTTACCAGTTATTGTTGATTACGTATTAGCAACTGGAACTACTGGAGTTAACATGTTAGCTATAAAATAATGAGTTTAAGACTTGGACTAGGTATAGGAATACCTGTAGGGCTTCCAGAAGGAGGTGGTACAAACCCAGAAGAATTCTACATTGTAAGTCAAAAAACTCCTTCTGATGAATTTGTAACTGCAGAATCAAATGGAGACCTTATGATAACAGAAGTTTCACCATAACAAATATATATAAAAAATTAAAATTAAGAAATGGCAAATATAAAATTTTCAGGATTCACAGAAGTAACTAGTATATCTGGAGTGCAAGAAATTGTAGGATATAATGGTACGCAAAATGTTCGTATAACACCAGCAAACTTACTAAGTAGTTTACCTGGCGGTCCATTTTTACCACTTGCCGGTGGTACAATGACTGGTGATTTGTTGTTTGATGATGGTGTAGTAGCTAAATTTGGTACTGGTCAAGATTTAAGAATACAATCTATAGGAGACCAAGGATATATTCAAAACTACACAGGACATTTACATATAGTGAATCTTGCTGATGATAAAGATATATTATTTAGGTCTGATGACGGTTCTGGTGGAATAGCTACATACTTTTATTTAGATGGAAGTGACGTAATAACAAGAGTTTCTAGAGACTTTAGAGCATCTGATAATATAAAACTTCAAGCAGGTTCAAGTGGAGACCTTCAAATATACCACGATGGTACTCACTCAATTATAAATAATTCAACAGGAATTTTATATATAAATGGGCCAACTGTTTACTTAAGAGCTAATCAAAATGAAAACGCTATTATTTGTAACGCTAATGGTTCAGTTGATTTATATTACGATGGATCTGCAAGCCCTAAATTATTAACAACCTTAACAGGTATAGAAGTTGAGGGCGATGTCGGGATCAATACGGCTAGTCCTGTAACATTTTTAGATGTTCGTGGAAATGATACTGCTCTACCTGCAACATCAGGTACTACCGTGAGTACAGGTACAAGATTAAGACTTGCATCAACCGCTGCTTCTACTTTAAGTGCATCATTAGATATAGGTATAGGTACTTCATCAAGGGCTTGGATTCAATCTACAAGCATAGGAGATTTAAGTGATGGAAATCGACTTTTATTAAACCCTAACGGAGGAAATGTCGGTATTGGTGAGCAAACTCCCCTCTACCCACTTTCAATAAAAGACAATGCAGTGATAGGCACAAATAAAACAGTACTACAACTGCAAAGTGAAACAATAACCAATGGCGGTAGCATGAATTTAGATTTTAGAGTTACTAGCTCTAATGCAGTAGATAGATATGTTGCTAGAATAACAGGTGTAAGAGAAGGAAATGGAGCCTTAAGTCAATTACAGTTTTGGACTGAAGACTCAGGTTTATATCAAAGAATGACTATACTTTCTGGCGGCAACGTCGGGATCGGGACCGCTAGTCCAAGAGGTAAATTAGATATTGTAGGAAACACTGATAATGATACAGATTTTTTAACAATACAAGATGACGATCCTACAGCAAATTCACACAGACCAAGTATAAGGTTTAGATCAGATACAGCTCAAATTGGACAAATTACAAGTTTAGACAATAGTATGAGATTTTCCGTAGGAACTACAGAAACCTCATTGTTAGAGATTGCAAGCAGCGGCAACGTCGGGATAGGAACGACTAGTCCTACAGTAGCTTTAGATGTATTAGGAACAAACAATTTAAGTTCAAGAGCAAGATTTACGAAAGGAGCACAGACATTACAATTTGGTGCAGCACGAGATACAACTACTGTTCCTTTTATTGGTTCAGAAACTAACCACGACTTTAGTATTATTGCTAATAATACAGAAAGAATGCGTATTACATCTGGGGGAGTTGTAGGTGTAGGAACTGATGGTTTATTTAGTTTTGGTTCAGGCTCTGAATCAGGTACTTTTATACAACAGTCAAGTTATATGGGTATTAGTATTGCAAGTGGACAAACTGCAGCTTTTATATTAAGAAGATTAGAAGATGGAACTTTGCAGAGATTTTATAATTCAAATACTGTTGTTGGAAGTATAAGTGTAGCGGGTTCTGCAACTGGTTATAACACCTCTTCAGATTATAGATTAAAAGAAGATTTAAAAGATTTTGATGGACTTGATAAAGTTTCTAAAATTCCTGTATATGATTTTAAATGGAAAGTAGATGATTCTAGATCATATGGAGTTATGGCTCATGAGTTAGAAGAAGTATTACCAAACGCTGTTTCAGGTGAAAAAGACGGGGAAGAAATGCAAGGAGTAGATTACTCTAAAATTGTTCCTTTACTAGTTAAATCAATACAAGAACTATCTGCAAAAGTAACAGCGTTAGAAAACTCTTAAATAATAAAAAAAATAAGTAACTATAGTATTAAGTAATAACAATTAAATTAAATTAAACCATGGAAAATCCAAAAATTAAAGACGAAGAATTAAAACAAATTATTGACGACCAGAATGAGTTACAAAAAATGTTATCTCAAGTTGGAATTTTAGAAGCTCAAAAGAAACAAGTACTTGATGCTGCATTAGCTAAAAGCGACGAAGTTGAAAAATTCAAAGCTAAACTAGAAAAAGAGTATGGCAAAATAAGTATCAACTTAAAAGATGGTAGTTATGAAGTTATAGAAGACGAAGCGCCAACTGAGTAATGACTTCAAACATAAGAAAGATCAGTATCGGAGCTGACTATAAGTCTGATGCTATGCACTATGCTGTAGGGCAACAAGTTTATGGTGGGCACGAAATATCTCATATATTACATGAAGATTCTGATAACTCTTATAACATCTATATTAAAAAAAACAACGAGGTATTGCCATGGAAAAAATTTAATTCTAACATGGCTATATCTGTTGAATATGATTTAGAGTATTAATGAAAAGTATTTTTGATTTTATTATACAACCACTAGGTGATGAGTATAATAACGAAATTAAAGTTAAAAATAAATCTTTAATTATTAATACTAAAATAGAAAGTTATAAGTCAGTTAACAATTTAGCTATTGTAATTGAAGTGCCAAAAGCATACGATACTCCTATTAAAAAAGGAGATATTATAGTTGTACATCATAATGTATTTAGAACTTTTTACGACATAAAAGGTGTAAGAAAAAAAAGTAGATCTTGGTTTAAAGATAACTTATATTTCTGTCAAATAGATCAAGTTTATTTATATAAAACAAGTAATGAGTGGAAATCATTTGGTGACAGATGCTTTATAATGCCACTTAAAAACAACAACTCTCTAACGCTTGACAAAGAGCAAAAGCTTATTGGTATACTTAAAATAGGTAATAGCTCGTTAGAAGCACTTAAAATTAATCCTGGAGACATTGTAGGTTATAAACCTTATGGTGAATGGGATTTTTTAATAGACGGTCAACGTCTTTATTGTATGAAATCAAATGATATTGTTATAAAATATGAACACGAAGGAAACGAAGTTGAATATAATCCAAGCTGGGCACATAGCAGTTGAGGAACTTATTAAAGTTGCTAAAGAAGCTATTGTAGATTCAGATGAAGATATATCAGCTGACAGACTTAAGAACGCTGCAGCTACAAAAAAACTATGTATATTTGATGCTTTTGAAATACACAATCGTATTATAGAAGAACAAAATATGTTAGATGAAAAACCTAAAGAAGTTAAAAAAGAAACTACGTTTCGTGGTTTTGCTGAAGGAAGATCTAAATAATGTACGAGCAAACTTTATATAAAATAATAAAAGACCATGTAAAACCTAAAATTCTTAAACGAATGAATAGGTATAAAAAATGGGAGTATGGATATAACGAAGATCATGACATGGTTATTATATCTAGAACTGGGCAAATTGGAGAGGTTTATGAAATACAAGACCTTAAAATAGCTTTACCTTTACAAAACAATGTTCATACATTTGAAAGTAATAAATGGACTAGATTTGATTACCCTAAAGTATTAAGTAGAATAAAAACAGTGTTTGACTGGAGAGAATACCCTGAAGATTTTAAAGAAAAATGGTATGATTATATTGATCTTGAGTTTAAAAGACGTGAAGAAGGTTTTTGGTATATAAACAAAGATAAACCTATATTTATAACTGGTACTCATTACATGTATTTGCAATGGTCAAAAATTGATGTTGGCCAACCAGACTTTAGAGAATCAAATAGGTTATTTTTTATATTTTGGGAAGCATGCAGGGCAGATGATAGAAGTTATGGTATGTGTTACTTAAAAAATAGACGATCTGGATTTTCATTTATGGCTTCTGGCGAAACTGTTAATATGGCTACAATATCAACTGATGCGCGTTTTGGTATATTATCAAAGTCAGGTGCTGATGCTAAGAAAATGTTTACAGATAAAGTTGTACCAATATCGGTTAATTATCCTTTCTTTTTCAAACCGATACAAGATGGTATGGATCGACCTAAAACAGAACTAGCATACCGTGTGCCAGCTTCTAAGTTTACAAGAAGGTCTATAGTTTCTACAGAAAAACAAGAAGATCTTGCTGGGCTTGATACAACTATTGATTGGAAAAATACAGGTGACAACGCTTATGATGGTGAAAAATTAAGATTACTAGTACATGACGAATCAGGTAAATGGGAAAGACCTAATGACATACAAAATAACTGGCGTGTTACTAAAACAACATTAAGGCTAGGTTCTAGAATTATTGGTAAATGTATGATGGGAAGTACATCAAACGCTTTAGATAAAGGTGGTAGAAATTTTAAAAAATTATACGATGACTCAGATGTTACAAAAAGAAATGCCAATGGACAAACGCGTTCAGGACTCTATTCTTTGTTCATTCCTATGGAGTGGAATTACGAAGGATACATTGATTCTTATGGCTACCCTGTCTTCGAAACCCCATCAGAAAAAGTGTATGGACCTCATGGAACGCCAATCAAACTTGGGGTTATTGAATACTGGGATAATGAAGTAGAAGGTCTTAAAGATGACCAAGATGGATTAAATGAATTTTATAGACAGTTTCCTCGTACAACTAAACACGCGTTTAGAGACGAGTCTAAAATGTC
>VMHT01212333.1_pt1 | contig 17666 bp, 18 predicted proteins | sample 4693611 | NCBI WGS metagenome assembly VMHT01 (sample SAMN12280063, study PRJNA550983) | marine metagenome | isolation source: seawater sampled from same location over 5 years 0.02-0.2 micron viral filtrate | place: USA: collected off the coast of southern California halfway between the port... ...
AATATTGAATTAATTTTTTTTTTGTTTAGTTTTACGTCTTGTTTTACGTCTTGTTTTTTTCTTTTTCTTTTTAGAACCACCTTCATAGTCTCCTTTTCTATATGCGGCATCTATTACATTTGGAAAGAGTAGATTTTTAAGACTTAAGGTCGGAATACTTAAACCTGGTATATTAAAATTCTTAAGTATTTGGGTAATAATAGAAGTATATTTTATTATCAGGTCAATAAATGGTTTTAATCCAGGTATTTTTTCCAAAAACTTTAAATCAATTGAAACACCAAACATAGATAAAAATATTGTTATTGCGATAGTTCCTAAAATACGCATAGGAATGAAATATAATTTTGTTCCGGACTTAATAAGTTTGTCCACAGATTTACCAATATTAACATCACCAGGAAATAAAAGATATATGCCCTCTTGCGTGATTTTATAAACTTTGACTCCTAATTCTTTTGTTTTATTAATAAATTTAAGTGGATTTAAGTTTAATTGATCTATAATAGATTTTCCAACTTCAATAGAAGCTTTTGCGAAGTTTTCAGCGTTTCTAGCAGCTTTTTCATTATATGGAGCGGTGGCATCAATAAGTTTTTTCTCTAATGTGTTATCTGTTATTTCTGTAGCACCCGCGAGAGTAGCAGCTTTTCCCCCTTGCATATCATAATCTTTAATTTCAATACTCTTGGCTTCTTGATTAAAGTCCAAATCATCATCACTATACATAGCTTTGTTCCCCAACCACGTATGCCTACAGGCATTACTACAAAATCCGTGTGATTTTCCGTTTTCATAGGCTTGGGTTGCTGGTCCTTCTTCTACGTAATAATTGCCTTTGCAGTGAAAACACATCGCTGGTTTAATAGCTCTTCTTTCTTGTTGTTGTTTTTCTTCCTTTTCATCACCTATAATTTCTTCTAGTGGTATTAAACTCATGATATATATTCATTAGAAAATTATGAACCGCACATTAAACAATCTTCCTCTTCGTCTACATTTGTAGACATCTTATCAGGCTCAATAGTAAATTGCTGAGGAGCTGCTTTTGCTTTTGTACGTAAATAATATATACCTGTCTTAAGTCCTTTCTTCCAAGCAAACATATGCATAGCAGTAAGTTTCTTATATGTAGGTTCTTTCATCCATAAATTTGTGCTTTGACTTTGACATATAAATGCACCTCTATCAGCAGACATTTCTAAAAGGTGTTTCATAGGAATTTCCCAAACAATTTTATATTTTTCTTGTAATCCTTTTGGAATTCCTTTAATATTTTGGACAGAACCACCTTGTCTAATAATACTATTTTTGATATCATCTGTCCATAACCCTAAATCAATTAGTTCTTTAAGAAGAAATTTATTGATACATACAAATTCACCGGCAATTGTTCGTCTAACATAGATATTACTAGTGAATGGTTCAAAACATTCATTATTTCCTAAAATTTGTGAAGTAGAAGCTGTGGGCATCGGTGCGAGCAATAGAGAATTTCGCAATCCGTGTTCTTTTATATTTAATTTCAAACTATCCCAGTCATAGCGATTGGAGGGAGTAACATTCCACATATCAAATTGTAAAATACCTTGACTTGCGGGAGAACCATTAAAAGAACTATACGAACCTTCTTTTTTTGCTATTTCCATACTGGCTTCTAAAGCACCATGATACATAGTTTCAAAAACATTTTTATTAATTTGTTTTGCTAGATCACTGTGAAAAGGAATGTCCATTTTTGCGAAGGCGTCCGCCAGGCCTTGAATTCCAATACCAATGGGTCTATGTTTTTTATTACTATTATCTGTTTTATTTGTAGGATAATAGTTTATATCAATAACATTATTTAAGTTATATGTAACAATTTTTGTAACTTTATGAAGCAGGTCATAATCAAAAGAATTTCTAAGAAGACTTAAGGTATTATCATATCCACCTATCTTTTCGTCTCCGTGTAAGAGTAAAGGTAAAGTTTCAACATTGAATTGTTTTTTATAATCTTCAAATCCATCAGGTTCTATCATAATTTGCGTGTATTCGATATTTTTCTTTTTAAGTAAATATTTCAATAAATCACACCATTTACAATCATTTTTTGTATAAACAGTTATTTTTTTAGTAAAGGGAGACTTTGTTTCTTTAATGAATTTACTTAGTGCTATAGAAGCCAAATTACATACAGCTGTTTCATTTTCATCGCTATATTCTATAATTTCGGTGCATAAGTTACTAGATTTAATAGTTCCAAGATTTTTTTGGTTAGATTTTTTATTACAAGCATCCTTATAAAGCATATAAGGGGTGCCTGTTTCAATTTGACTATCTAGAATTTTAAACCAGACATCTCGTGCTTTAACTGTTTTGATACCTTTTCCTTCGGTTTCATATTTAGTATATAGTTCTTCGAATTTATCACCATAACAATCACTAAGACCTGGACAAACATCAGGACACATAAGAGTCCAGTTAGCATTTTGACTAACTCTTTTCATAAATAGGTCAGGTATCCATAGAGCATAAAACAAGTCGCGTGCTCGCATTTCTTCATCTCCGTGATTCTTCTTCATTTCTAAAAATTCAAAAATATCACCGTGCCATGGTTCAATATAAATAGCAAATGAACCATGTCTTTTTCCACCTCCTTGGTCTACATATCTGGCCGTGTTATTAAATACACGTAGCATGGGAACAATACCATTACTAGTTCCATTTGTCCCTCTAATATGTGAACCGGAAGCCCGAATATTATGTATATGTAAACCAATACCACCTGCCCATTTAGAAATAGCAGCACAATCAGATAATGTGTTATAAATACCTTTAATACTATCTTTTTCCATAGCAATTAAATAACAAGAACTTAATTGTGGTCTAGGAGTTCCAGCATTAAAAAGAGTAGGAGTGGCATGTGTAAAATATTTTTTACTCATATAATTATAAGTTTCTTCTACCTTTTCCATATTATCTTTATGGATCCCAATAGCCACCCTCATCCACATTTGTTGAGGCCTTTCAACAATAATTTTATTAATACGCAATAAATAAGCTCGTTCCAAGGTTTTAAATCCAAAATAGTCAATAAAATAATCTCTTTCATAATCAATCATTGATTGAATTTTTTGTTTATTATTTTTAATGATATTAAATTGTTCTTTTGAAATGATTGGATGGTGAACTCCATGGACATCCTTGAAATCATATAATTTTTTTGATACTTTATACATATCTTGGTTTGTATTTTTATGATGATTAGAAATAAGAATTCTACTTGCTAAAATACCATAATCTGGATGGGTAGTCGCAAGTGAGGCACATTGTTGTGCTGTTAGTTCATCAATTAATATTGTAGATATTTTATTATATAATCTATCGATAATTTTCTGTACTAAACTAGTATAATTTACACTAAGTTCGTTTTTTCCAAGAGCTTTTAGCCTTTTGAGTATTTTATCAAAAGAAATATTCTCTGTTTTTCCATTTCTCTTAGTTACACAATCTTCAGTATTCATAATATAAAGTAATTTATATTATAAATTTTAAGTTGTTGTTTTAATTTAATAATTAAGTTTTTTGAAAAAAAATAACAATATAATTATATAATGAAAAATGTATTAAATAAACTCTTATTTTTAGGTGCTATTTTATGTATGGCTTTAGTATTATCAGGTTATACTAAAGAAGGTTTCGAGTGTTCTCTAAAGAATTATCCAAATATTTATCAAGATGAATTAATAAAAGGTTCAAAGTTAAATGCAGGTAAGATGTATCAATTTAGCGAAGCTTTAAAGGAAGATGAAAATAAAAATGTTGTAGAACCGGGTTTTAATTGTCGCCGTGTTGGATTTTTTTGTTCGTCTCTTAATTAGTTTTTTTATCAAATGATTCTGTTCTTACTTTAATTACAATATTTTGATTTTTATCTATTTTTGGACTATCAATCAAATCACATTCGGCAAATAAATTTTTTGTTTTTTCATGTAATAAATCAAGTGATGTAGGTGTTAGTTTCTTTTTTCTCTTACTTTTAGGCTTGCGGTGTTCATAACCTTCGATGCGTTCTTTTTTAATTGTATCCCAAATACCTTTCATTTTTGACTGGGCATAACTAAACCAATTTCTATTCCTAGGAACCAATACACACGAATAATCCTGTAAATACCAATAAATTTTACATACAAATTCCATATCAGTTGTTTCGTCTAAAGTTTTATTATACCAAATATCAAAGTCATCTTTTGATAAATCTACGGGTGGATACTTATATACAGGTTGTTCGCCATCATAAAATCTGATAATAATTCCCTTTCTTTTTTCATTTGAAGTTCTAGAGAAACTATTGCCGTCTGAATAATATTGTTCCTTATTTTCATATTGTTTAAATACAGTTTCTAAAAAGTCACATTCGTCAAAATCCCATACTTCCATTTGCATTTGCATTTGTATCCAATATTCTTTTTTTGGGATTCCTGTAAGTTGCCTTGTAGTTGGATTTTTAACCTCAACCATTCTACCATATCTATCATTACCTTCTTTAATGTTTATACCATCAGGAGAAGCCAAAAGATATGGATAAGATTTATGAGCCATACAACCAAACTCACCCACTACCGTATTATAATCATATTCATAATGCATAATAGATAATGGTTCAAATAAATGACCGTTATGAAATGCTGTTGTAATATTTGTTGATTTAGACAGTCTCATATTCATCGGTTTACATTTACTATAAATTAAACTATTTTGCATGGATTGACTATCAACCGCTTTCCAAATATCACTAGCAGATAATCCACTTCGACGAAATTCAAACCACTCTTTACTTCTTTGTTCTAATTGTGGCGTATTCAAATATTCGTCAAGTAATTTTTTTACCTTTTTATTATTAGGCTTATTAATTATAGTTGTATTGCTATAAGACCTAAATGCGTTGTGTTTATAAAAGTAAATTTGAATAGCATCCCATACTTGTCCCTCTAGATCAAAACTAGACAAATCTATAGCATTATAATATGTTTTATTTATGGTATCCAATACTTCTTCAAATAATAGCTCGTCAAAGTGTTTATCACTGTAAATATGAATGTTATTTGTTAATATATCATTTATAAAATAACAAATACTTTCCTTAAGATCATCTATATCTTTTTCATTTACTTCAATATCTTTCACCCCTATATCGTCGATAATATCTTTAAGTAATTTTAAATCGTTCCAGAAGACATTAGTCATTATTAGTAGTATATATAATTTATTCTTTATTATTATTATCAATTTTAGTTTTTTTTCGCCTAATTTTCGTAGTTTTGTTTTTAGGTTGACTCGATTTAGATATTTTTTTTTCAGCCTTGCGCAATGTAAATTTTCTAGAACTATCATTATATGATAGTGCTGGGATAGATAAGATTTTATTTGTTTTAATACAATAAATAACATCTTTAGTTTTTTGTAACTTTTTCCTCTCTAAACAACTTAATAAATAACGCTTTAATACGGCAGTCTTTTCAGGGGTATATTTTTTTTCCTTTGAAAATTCAAGTATATATTGGTTGATTTTTTTTAATTTAGTTCCATTACCTAGTTTTGTCCAAGGTTTATTTATATTCATTTCTAGTTCCTTTTCTAAAAATCGTTCTATATTACTTGTATTAGGAGTTGTCTCGTAAATTTTTGTATTATTATTTAATAACATTGTTTGATACTTAATATTTTTTAATTCAAGACATTCTTCTTTTTTTATTTTTTGTTCTTCAGCCATGTATATATATTTGTTCTTAAGAGTTTATATCCATTTTTTATAGTATTGTTTTAATTTATATGAAGTCTATTAAAATTATTGGTAAGAGAAATGTAGATAGTTTTAAACCCAAGGAAGAACGAAAAAGAAAAATATTAAATAATGTTACTGAAAAAAATGAACTAATAAAAATTAACCAACATACTCTGATTAAAAAATTATGTGCCGGCGAAGAATTTACTGGAAATAGTTTTGTGAAAAAAGAATTGGAGAGAAAAATAAAAAGCTATAAAATGCAAGATATAAAAAAAAACAAATTAAATGAGGAAAAATTAATAAAACTTGACGAATGTATCGACAAGTTAGTATTATCCAAGATGAAATGCTATTATTGTAATGAAGACATGTTACTAATATATGAAAAAGTTAGAGAACCAATACAATGGACCTTGGATAGACTTGATAATAATATAGGACATATAACAGAAAATGTTGTTATTTGTTGTTTGAAATGTAATTTAAAACGAAGAACTACAGATGATAAGAAATTTAAATTTAGCAAGCAAATGAAGATAATAAAAAAAAATTAATATAAATTAATAATATAAATGAGTGGAAAAGTACCCAAAAGAGTATCAAGTGAAAGAACAGCTGGTTCTAGAGAAGGAACTAGAATTGTAAATGGAGTAAAAATGAATGAAGGGGCTGTTCTTTTAGGTCTAGTCGGTAGCGTAGGACATAGTAGAACAACTTGGAATACATTAAAAAAAAAGTCATTTACTAGTGAATTACAAGTAGATTGTAAAGAAGGTAAAATCCCCCAATCCACATGCAAAACTATTACAAATAGTATGAAATTATTTTAAGATATTCTAAATTTACCATATATACTTCTATATTGTAAATTACACAAATTCTTGTATCTAGGCATAATTTTATAATGAAATTTTCTCCATAGATTTTGAAATTTTTCAATTCCATTATGTTTAACACAGAAATCTCTATTTTTAAATCTATACATAATCACGGGGCTTATCTTAGATTGAAATGGAATTTCTTTATTATAATCTACACATTCAATAATTCCATCGTAAATTAAGTCTTCTCTATTAAAACTTAGTTCTACAAAATTTTTAGTATTAAAATAATTAATACAATCTTCTTCTCCGCAAGTAATTCCATGTTGTTCTTTATTCCATTTTCGGAAAACGGCAAGAATAACTTGGGGTGGGTATGTTTCACTTAATTCTTCCATGTTGTAATAATGATACAATTATTATGAGTTAAATTATTTCAATTTTTTAATTACAACATATAAATGAGTAAAAAAGTTCGTTTTATACAACAATATAAAATTAAAATATGGACACCTAAAAAAAGCGAAGAATACAATAAAACAAATAGGTTTGAACGCATAGATACGAGAAAAGAAATAATACCTATAGAACAAGAGTTAGTACAAAAACATGAAACAAATTATGAAATAAATACACGCGAATTAAATAGCAACCGAATTACAGAACGAGACAAAATAGTAAAATTAGGAAACCCTTTTATGAAAGAAAATAATTATTTAGAAGATTTAAGAGTTCAAGATAAATTTTTAAGACCACAAAATAGTAATATAAGTAGTAGAGATAATAAGTATTTAAAAACAGATTAAAATATTACACTATATGAGTTCAGGATTATCAACACAAAATAGTCTATTATTAAAAAAATTATTAGAGTTTTATAACAAAGATGGTAATATGGAAAAAATTTTACCCATAATTAATGGAGAATCTCTCATTTCATTAAGACTTGTAGATTGGTTTGCCACAAATTATTCTAAGAAGTATTATACCGTATATTTACTTAAGGATAATTATGAAATAGAAAAACGATTTAAGGTATATATTGATTACAAATTAAAATTAAAGGCGTATAGTAAAAAAAGATTCGACCCGTTTTGCCGATGGGATAGAATTACCATTCCTTATAAAAACGATTGTGTAATCCAGACAACTATTGGTCAGTTAAATTTCTTCAAATGGGTATTAGAATATAAAATATTAGATTATATTGAAAAAAACTTTAATGAAATAAAAAAAGACCAAGACAATAGAAATAGCACCGCAAAAAATAGAAAGGTAAAAATAAAAAAAACACGAAAAAAACGAGAAGAGTTATCTATTTCTGCTTCAAAAAGCATTAAAAAAGAGAAAGTAGAAATAATAGTTGATTTTAAGTAAATTAATTTTATATAATATAATTATATATGAAATTAATATTGATTTTAGGAGTTACATTATTAGTTGTTCTTATATGTCAAATTTATATGAGTTTAAAAGATAAAGAGGGGTTTAGCAACGAAACATTAGAAGCTGGAGAACGTGCTTTTTTAAATAAACAAGATGATTATTGGGGATTAAGAAGTGTGGGAATTGGAGCCGGTCTTTTAAAAACAAGCCCTGATGTAAATACATGGTTAAAATTAGACAATAATAAAGATTTACAACAATTTACACCTGAAATAGGAGGAAGTCAAAGTGAAATGGATAAAAAAATTACAAAATGTAGAGTATTATCTAGTTGTGATCAACTTCAGGAAGGAGACCAAGGCGAGTGTGGATATTGTGCGTATGATAAAGAATTTAGATATGGTGGAAAAGAGGGACCAACGCCAGATGTTTGTCCGAAAAAAGCCTGGACAAATAATAGAGAGAAATGCAAGGAGTTGCGTGAAAAAGAAATATGTTCAAATGTAAAAAGTTGCGGAGATTTATACGGCGAATCAGCTGATGTTTGTGGATTTTGCCCAACTACAGGGACCGGAATGGCCAAAAAAGAAATAGGAGATAAGTTAATGCCCAAATATAGCGATGATGTTTGCGGTGGTGATGGAGCTGGTCTATTGTCTGCTGATAAATGTGGGCAATTTTTAAAAGATCATCCGTGTATTACTCCATATTATTTATCAGGGCCTCATAGTGCTGCCTGTGTTAGAAAATTGTGGAAAAATTCTGGATGTACAAATAATACTTTATATGGAAAAACTCCTCAGAAATTAGGCGAATCTATTAAAATGCCTTATAAAGATGCTGGTAACATTATGAATGATACTAATAACTCTACACGTTCAAATATATATAATTCGGCAATTCAAAATAGTGATTTATGTTTTGGTAATCATGATAATATTGATCCATGCGATCCAAAATTCAGTAAAGACGGTATCCCCCATCCTGAATGTTTAAAACGTGAATTTTTAAAAGTAGGGTGTGATACAAATGGAACAGGATATAAAAGTATAGCTCAAGGTGTTTATGGTTCAAAAAATCATGTAGGCAAGGTATCGAAATATAGTAAAGACCAGATAAGTTGGAATATTCCAGGATTTAGTTATCCGTTATCAAGTTCAACAAATGCTGATAGTTATAAGAATACAATTAAAAGAGTAAATAAATTGATGGTGGAAGCAGGAGATTATGAGACTCGTGCGGACACATCAATGATCTGTCTAGGAACTACACCTCCACCCCCACCTCCTATAACAGCAGGATGTACAGTAACAAAATTACTATATCCAATAAAATACACAGGAACAGTTACAAAAATGAATGGATCTACTTGCGATATTATGTGGACAGAAAGCATTAATTTAACAACAAATAAAAAAGAAGATAGAACATCTATGGATAGAAATACACAGGCGGCTGTATTTGGTTGGCCAGCAATTGATCCAACAGGTAAAACAAGTCTAGAAACTAGATATACAAAAGGTCAATTGGCGATAAAAGAAGCTTGTGGAGATATAAAATCAGGATGTAAAAGAACTTGTCAAGAAACAATACAAGATGTATTATATAAATATCCTCCACCCCGCGATTGTATCGTAGGAAATTGGGGAGGTTATAGTAATTGTAGCAAAAGTTGTGGCGGAGGAGACCAATATAGAACTAGACCCGTATTATACAATGCTAAATTTGGAGGAAAACCGTGTCCTATTACAAAACAATATAGAGTTTGTGCACAGCGGCCGTGTTTAAATCCAAATTTTATCGAATAATTAATATGTATTTTAATTAAATAATATATTAATATAATATAAAATGTTAACAAAACTATTGTTAGTAGCGTCTGCATCACAAGGTATAGTTGGAATTTTAGCAGTTAGCATAACAGTATTAGTATTTTCTATAATAGGATTAATACCAGGATATGCTTGGAATATAGTGGCTTTATTAGGAGTAATGCTTATTTATATAAAAAATTATAATGATACAGAGTTATTTATAATTTATTCCTTGTTTTTTATATCTATTTTAGGATTGTTAGGACTTTTTGATTCAACTATTAAAAACAAAAAAGAGGGGTTTTATGTAAGAAATATGAGATTAATAAGTCCAAATATAAAAGCAAAGCAATGTCAAGATGCTTGTGAAGCAGATAGAGAATGTAAATATTCCATAATGCCTTTAAATACAAGCGAAGCTTTTCCAGCAAAAGAAAATAAGTGTTGGTTATCATATGGATTGTCTCAAAAAAAATTTGGAAATAGTAGTTCAGGATATGACGTTTGGAGAAATAAAAAGTATAAAGAACCGATTGTTATTAAAAGAACGTTTGATTGGCCAAACTGGAATGTTGGTAGAGGTGGGTTTTTTAGTGGAACCGTTGTACAAACAACCCCTAGTAAACCCGATAATATAACAATAAGATATGAAAGGTTTGCACCAATGTATCCTAAAAATTTAAATTTTTCTGCTGTTTTGAAAGATCAAGGTTGGGGAAGCAAAACGAAGGGCATTTATATTAGATTAGAAGGAATGAATGGAGAGAATATACATCAAGTTGTATTAAAGGCACCTAGATCGGTAAGAAATATAAGAAGAAGAAGATGTGAGTCATATAGATGTGGAAGTTATTGGAAGTGGTGGCCACCTGGGTGGAGACCAAGATATTGTCCGCGATGTTATTATTATTCACAATCAGTGGCAGGTCCAATGATATCCGAGTCTGAGTATGTTCCTAATTTACCAAACAAATTAGTATCAGCAGTCCGTGTTTGGGCACAAACACGGGGTCAAGGACACAGTTTAATGGGTTCAAAAGTCTCTTATAGTTTAACAGCCTACACAAAGTAATTATTATTTTATATAAAATATAATAATAATAAAATATATACAAATGAAATCAAGTTTAGGATATATTGTAATAGGAATTTTTGTAGTAATATTAGCAATAAGTTGTTTTATGAAACAACCAGTTTCTTTATATGAAGGATTAGATAATAATGCTTTGTTTGGCGAGGCTGATACTAGACAGACAAATTATTTAAAAACACAAGATAAGTATTGGGACCATCGTAAATTCCCCCAATCAGCCCCGGGTTTATCTAATGATGTAAAATTTAAAAAATTAGATTCAGAGCGTAAAAAATTAGAAGAGACAAACCCTTCAGCACATGTTGCTGTTAGTGATATTGGAAAAAAAATAGAGAAATGCAAAATAATCAATAAAACATTTAATTGTGCTGAGGTTACTCAGGAAAGCGGATGTGGTTATTGCTGGGAAACAAATAAAATTATGTATGGTGATGCTAATGGACCTGTTGCCGATGTATGTAGTAAAAATTGGGTTAAACCAGGACCAGAAGCAGCATTTCAGTGTCAAAAAATTAAAGAACAGGCAATTTGTAAACAGATGAAAGATTGTGGTGATACAGGTGGAGAAAAAAGTATTTGTGGTTGGTGTCCAACAAAAGCAAAGGGAATGGTAAAAAAAAATTTACCAGGTGGTGGATTTGGAACTAAATATGACGATGATAAATGTAATTGGAAAGAAGAACTAATAGCAGCAGGTGATACGCGATTTGTTGAGAAAAAAGACTTAACAACTAAATTGCCAAGTCAATTTGGATCGAGTCGTAAATGGCACGATAGAGATGGTAAAACTTATGATTGTGAAAAATATGCTCAAGGCAATAATTGTAAGTCATGGGGAAATGGTTATACTTATCAAAATTTGACGGGAAATAAAGCATGTGTAGCTTGTGGTGGAGGAACTACTGGTTTTGATTTTAAAGGTGATTTGTTATATGGTGCGGAACAATGTAAAAAATTTGAAGAAAAATTTCCTTGTTTAACACCTACCTGGAAAACAGGTCCCCATAGCCAGAACTGTTTAGATAGTTTGTGGAATCGTTCAGGGTGTAATGGAAATTTAAACGAACGGGTATATGATCAGGATGATTATAATTGGTGGAATAGTCATTCTTACATTTTAGTCGGAGATAATATGAAACAATATCCCAATTATGCTAATAATGAAAAAGATTATAAAAAGTCAGACAAATATACTCAAAAATGTTATGGTAAGCCTGTAGATCCCTGTGAAACAAGGTTTAATCCTCGTCCACCACAATGTTCAATTAAAATATTTAAACAACAGGGATGTACAGAAAATGGCAAATATTACCCAGATAATAAAGAGAATTGGTTATCAACCGATACTCAATGGGAAAAGGGTATATCAGATTCAAGTTATTGGTCCAATAATACGTTGGCAAATAAGGTAAGAGAAATACGTGATGCTTTTTCTCGCGGAAGCCAAAATCCTAAATCTAATTTTAGTGAGTTAATTGATAAAAGTGAACAATGTTATGGAACTAAACCAGATATTCCTTGGTCCAAACCGTGTTGGCAAGATTTTATCGAAATGATGACTGTAACTGATTATATCATACTAAAAGAAGGCGCGTTAAATTTTTCTGGAAATAGTGGGGGTGGATTTAAGTCTTTATTACCAATTACGAATACAAATAAAACTTGGAAATCAGGTATGGCGTGGAAACCAGGATATAATTTGACAAAAGAAATGTATGAAAAGGAATATTTTCCTTTTTGGCTTTTTGTTAAAACAAATAAAGAGGTTTGGAATGGTAAATGGTTAGAGTTTAAACAGGGATGTTTAGATGTCCCAGGAACAAAATTAGGAGGAGACCCCACAAATGCGAGTTGGAAAGGTTGGAATGTTTGGGGAAATAATGCTCCTGAAGGCCAGGGAGATTGTGATAGCGATAGAGATTGTGCTGGTAATTTAAAATGTGCTCAAAATCCTTCAAATTTACCAGGTGTTAAAAGTAATGGTCTGTTAGGGGGAGGGAGAGATTTTTGTTATGACTATAAAAAATATGGATTACCAAGTAATGGTGATTATTTATTATTTATGGAAGGTTCACCATTTGTAAATGCTATACCAAGTAAATCAACAATAGGTGCTGCTAACAACAGTGGTCGTTACTTTAAGGCGGGTAGTAATTTTATTTTAACAAAACAATCTTATTTACAAGAAGATTTCCCATATTGGAAATTAATTCGTATTTCTAAGTCAAATTAATAAATTAAATAACTTAATAAAGATATTTTAAGTTATTTAAATATTATTGTTATGGATTATATATATCAACTATTTATGGGAAATACTACATCTACAAGAAAGGTTAATTTTGAGGATGTTCAACATTCTATGAAAAATAATTCTAAATTTATACTTATTAATACGTTAAATAGTTCAAGGCAAGATGTATTAATAAAGAACACGATACCAATTAATAAAGAAGAAGAATTAATTAACAATTTGATAAAATCAAATCAAAATGTAAATATAATAGTATATGATGAAAACGCAAGTGCTCCTAATTTAATGAAAAAATATGATCAATTAATCGGATTAGGCTTCATTAATGTATTTATATATCCAGGTGGATTATTTGAATGGTTATTATTACAAGATATTTATGGATATGAAAATTTTCCTACTACAAAACACGAAACTGATATAATAAAATTTAAGGGAAAATCTATATTTAATAATTATTATTTAACAAATGATATCGATTAACAAGTTACCATAGTATGAAGATAATCATCGCATAAAAGTCCACAATATTTTTTAATAAATGTTGGTATTGCTAAGTCCCAAGTATCTGGTATTTCATTTATAAATTCTCTATTTCCATTTAATTTTAAAACAGGAATTTCGCTACTATTTAACCATTCTTCATGATAATTGTGACAAGATTTTAAATACGATAAAGGGATTTCTTCTCCCTTTCTATTACGAATATTAACTCTTTCTAGTGATTTTTCAGGTTGTGCTGCTACATAAATAATTCCTGAAAATGGAAATTCTTTTATAAATTCATCAAACCATTTTAAATATATTTGATATTCGATTTCATTCATCGTTCCATTTTTATATAACATCTTCGCAAAAACATTTTTATCCGTATATACTGACCTTTCACAAATAATAATACTATTATTATCGCACGTTTTTATTAATTCTTTTAGTTGATGAACTCTTGAAATATAAGCCATCATTTGAAATGGAAAAGCATATTTTGTTTGATTTTCATAATAATTTTCAATAGTATTTTTACCATTTTTATCTTTTATACTTTCCCAAATATCTACAGGTTCAGGTAAGTAATGTATATTATAATTATTAAAGTTTTTATATTGGGTTTTCATTAACTTAATAAGAGTAGATTTTCCACTTCCTATATTTCCATCGATTGTAAAGATATGCATTGTTATAATTTATTAATATAACTTATTATTTAATTCAATTTATTAAATATGTAAAATTGAATTAAACATATACAGCATAATTTATATTAAATACAATTATGGATCTTACACAGCAAAAACTTGTTAAAAGTGAATGGGAATTTTTAGAGGTTCCTGTTGATAGCAAGGAAAAAAATATATTAAGTATTATTTATAATGCTTATGGAAATACAAGTTATTCTAAAAATGATTCGATGAGTCTTCTTGGTTTTATGAAAATATCAAACGAAGATGATTCCTTTCATTATTATTTATATGAAGAATATTTTAAAACGATGTGTAAAAAAATTATAAAAAAATTCGAACTTGATATAAATATTACAAGGCAAAATAGGAAAAAGAAATCAATTAAAAAGGCAGATATTATACGGATAAAAAGTTTATCAAAAAAAATCGACGACATAAAGGATGTTATATTCGAATTTATATTAATTCAAAATATTTATCAATTCTTTAATAAAAATTATAATAGTAAAAATTACTACAGTCTAACACAATTGATGAAAAATAAAATCCCATTTACTAATAAATATGTCTTACTTTTGGTAAATGAAGTATTAATTAATTATAAAAATAAAGTAAGCAAAAAAATGTTGATTAAAAATGCGTTAAGTCATATTGAAAAAAATGTTGATTTATTTAAGTTCGCTGATATGAAACTATATTCACACCAGGCAGATTTATTTGAATCTGCGTATAGAGAAGGGTCTAAACTTATATTATACCAGGCTCCTACTGGAACAGGTAAAACTATGTCTCCTGTTGGATTGGCGAAAGGAAATAAAATTATATTTACTTGTGCGGCAAAACATATCGGGCTTCAATTGGCCAAGGCATTAATTAGTATGGAAATACCGATTGCGATTGCTTTTGGTTGTCTAGATGCGGCGGATATTAGACTTCATTATTTCGCGGCAAAAGATTATGTTAAAAATAGAAGAACCGGTGGTATTTTTAGAGTAGATAATAGCAACGGTGAAAAGGTTCAAGTTATTATTACAGATATTCAATCTTATCTACCAGCTATGAATTATATGTTAGCATTTAATGAACCTGAAAAAATTATTTGGTATTGGGATGAACCGACTATTACGTTGGACTATGATAGTCATCCTTTTCATGATATTTTACAAAAAAACTGGAAAAAAAATGAAATTCCAAATGTTGTTTTATCTTCGGCTACACTACCCAATAAAGAAGATATCATGCCTATGACTGCCTATTTCAATAATAAGTTTAAAACTAACAACGTTGAAGAAATCATTAGTTATGAATGTAAGAAATCAATACCAATCTTAGATGCTAATGGAAACATCGTTATGCCCCACTTTCTATTTAAAAAATTTAAAAAACTCAAGAAATGTGCTAGACATATTGAGAAAAATAAGACAATATTGAGACACATAGATGTAAATGAAATGATAAAATTTATATTATATGTAAATAAAAATAAATTTGTAGCAAGTCAATATATGATAGATGCTTATTTTGATAATTTTGAAGACATAGAAATTATTAGTTTAAAAGTATATTATTTGAGATTATTATCATTGGTAAAAGACAATTGGGATAAAATATATAATCATTTTCAAGTTAAAAATAGAAAGATGTACGATTCCGTTATTAAAGTGACTACAAATGATTCTTATACTTTGACTGATGGTCCAACAATCTTTCTAACTCAAGATGTAAAAAGAACTGCTATGTTCTATTTAAGAGTTAGTAATATTCCTGAAGATGAACTTGATAAGATTTTGGCTGTTATGGATGAAAATGAAGATTATATGTTAGAATTAGAAGAAGTTGAAAAAGAGGAAGAACAACGCAAAGACAAGATTGGAACTGAAACATTAGGTAAAGATCATTCCAAAAATCTAAAATCAGATGAATTTAAATTTTATCAAGCATATTTGAAACGAGTAGCATATTTGAAAGCGAAGATACAAAGCATAGAGCTAAGTAGCAAATATATACCCAATAGCGAAGCTCATATTAGAGAATGGTCAAAGGAAAAGGACACTAATAAATCATTTACTAGTGAGATTGACGATGAAATTGTAGAAAAAATTATGTATTTAACAATCGATAAAGAATGGAAAATCCTATTATTAATGGGAATTGGTGTATTTGTAAAACACGAAAACAAAGATTATATGGATATTATGAAAAAATTAGCAGAAGAACAAAAGTTGTATTTAATTATAGCATCAAGTGATTATATTTATGGTACAAACTACCAATTTTGCCACGGGTATTTAAGTAAAGATTTAAAGAATATGACTCAGGAAAAAATGATACAGGCATTTGGGAGAGTTGGTAGAAGAGGTGCACAAAGTGATTATACGTTGCGTATTCGAGATGATGAATTAATTAAAAAATTATATACAAAAGAAGAAAATAAACCCGAAGTTAGGAATATGAATAGATTATTTACATAAATCATATTATCACATAAAAAATATTATGTTATAATATAATGAAAAAAAATCATTTTTTATTTGGAATTTTAGCTATAGTAATAATATTTGTCTTGTTTTCTATTCTTAGATCCAGTATGATTCCTGAACATAAACATCACCGTCGTCATCATCATGGAGATAGACCTGGGCCTAGACCACGACCCAGAAGTCGTTTGATTGGCGGTTGTAGAGGAACACGTTATGGTTGTTGCCCAGATAGTAGAACCGCTTGTAATAACGATTGTAGTAATTGTTAATGTCTATACCAAAGTTTTGATTAGATAATACGATATATAATTTTAATATTAATTAATATTTTTCTCTCCATTTAGTTTTTATTTGAAATTATTTGGAGAGAAAAATTAACAATTTATTTCTTCAATGTATACTGGTAAATTAAAATTTTCTGGTCGATATGAATTATCTACCCATTCTATAGACAAAGGCATTGTTTCCGATAATGGAGATTTGCTTGTCCAATTTTCCTTGTGCAATAATATTTGTAGTTTTTTTATTCTATTTTTTATTCCTCCTGCATTTCTTGGCGGGACGTGTTTTAATGCCCATTCAAATTGCATAGATTCTATTTTTGTTGGAAATCCATGTATTACACATATGTGTTTCCAACCATTTCCTTTACTTGTTGTATATTTAGCCCCGCCCTTAATTTCACCGTTATGTGCTCTCAGTCTCTTTTTCACATTATTCGATACACCTACATAAGTATATCCTTTGTTTTCAATAATATAACAAGACCAATTATCCATTTAAATATATTATAAAATTATTTTTATATATTATTTTAATTGTAACATTTTCCATTTTTTGTAATGACCTTTACAATATACCAAT
>VMHT01120407.1_pt1 | contig 17665 bp, 19 predicted proteins | sample 4693611 | NCBI WGS metagenome assembly VMHT01 (sample SAMN12280063, study PRJNA550983) | marine metagenome | isolation source: seawater sampled from same location over 5 years 0.02-0.2 micron viral filtrate | place: USA: collected off the coast of southern California halfway between the port... ...
ATAATTTAGTAACAGAATTACCTACCGAAGAAGAAGTTAATACTAAACTTGTAGAACTACAAACAGCATGGGATAATGCAAATGATTAATCCTTGTTGCGAAGATGGAAAGTGTACTTGTGGTAAATGAAAAATAATATACTCCTAGTATTTTTATTAAGTTTTATTTTATGCGTAAGTACAATTACTTTTGCAGATTCTACTAACGATAACAACGCACAAACAAATTCTTCTGGCAGTAATACTCAGATTACTGGTGGTTATACATCAACAACAACAAATAATAATGATGGACAAACAAACACAACGACAAGTACGACAACAAATAACAGCACTACCAATGGGTCAGATGTACCCGTTAACTCCGCTTCCTCTCCAAGCTACTCAGCGATGTCTCAAGATGTTTGCAGTATGGGTATTAGTGGCTCTGTCTCTACCATGGGCTTTGGAGTTTCTGGCGGTAAACATTTTAGGGACTTAAATTGTGAGCGTATTAAGCTTAGTAAAGTACTTTTCGACTATGGTATGCGTATTGCCGCAGTCAGTCTTCTCTGTCAAGATGAGCGTGTCTTTTCAGCCATGAATCATGCAGGGACTCCTTGTCCGTTTGAAGGTAAGATAGGTCCAGAAGCTTTAAAAGAATGGAATAAATATGATGTTGAAAGACCAGACTATGACACATATATTGAGAAACTTGAAACTAGGTCTCAAATAGATAGAGAATTAGAAGCAATAAGAATAGAAGAAGAACAAAAAGAATTAGCTAGGGAGTTAGAAGAAGAAAAGAAAAAACTAGCAACCTTGTTAGAACAAGAAGAAGTAGATAAAATTAAAATTAATATAGATATACCACCAGAGCAAAATAAAATAATTAACGTACACAATTAATGCGATATATTATTTCGACTTTAATTGTCTGTGCTTTTATTTTAGCATGGGATAAATCTTTTGGACAAACTGTAACAACAGGAAATATATTAACTAACTCTACTTTTGGAACAGGTAGCACTACAACTACAACTGGTTGGTCAACAAGTGGTGACGAAGGTATTCATACTCATGGTGCTTGGAATGGATTTCCGTATCAAACAGGTATGGACAGTAGTGGTGGTGTATTAGCTTTTGAAGGACACGAAGAAGATAATGTATACCAAGATGTAGATTTAGTTGACGATGGTCATCTAACACAATCAGAAGTTAATCAAGGTTTTACTTCAACCATGTCAGCAGATGTATGGTTTTGGAATAATATTGAAAACACACTTACTTTAAAACAAACTGTTACAGGTTCTGATGGTTCAGTATCTACACAAGTTAGAGAAATAACTGATAGTACTACAGGTGTTGGGACATTTACAAACTATACAAACGAGTATATTCAAGGTTCTAATACACAAACAGATATTACAATTAGAGCAGAGTTGTATAATGAAACAGCAGGTACAGCTTACGATAACGCTCATCGTGGACCAGATGTAGATAACGTTCAGTTAAGTATATCTTATACCTATGTACCTCCTATTAATGAGGATGCACAAGAAGTTATAGATGATATTGACCAAGATATTATTGATATAGTAGAAGATATTCCAGAAGATTTTGATTGGGATACAGATGATTTATACTTTGAAGAAGAGTATGTAGTTATAGAAGATGAGTTTACATTTGATGATTCATTTTATTTTGAAGATATTGAAACAGTATATATAGACGAACTACCTCCAATAGAGGAGTTTGACATGGAAAGTTTTGAACAAATACCAGAAGTGGAAATGGTATTTTTTGAAGACGAATATATGGTAGAAGCTCCAATAACAGAAGAAGTTTTTACCGAAGAATTTGAAGAAGACTTTACAGAATTTTTAGAAGAGACTGGTATGGAAGAAGAGTTCATAGAGTTTCTTGAAGAGGAAGGTATAACAGCAGAAGAATTTTTCGAAGAGATTACGGAGGAGGAGTTCAATGAAGAACCTACTACGGAATCTTTGGATGAGTTTGAAGAACCGATGGAAGAACTCTCAGAGAACGAGGAAAGCGTATCAGAGACTTCTACAGATAAAGAAGAAAAAGTGGAAACTGAAGTAACACAAAATGAAAAGGAAAGTCCACAAAAAGAAGAGACACAAAAAGAAAAAGAATCCGATAGCGAGGGAACTGAGGAGTCCGAAGTACAAACAGAAGATAGTGAAAAGCAAGAAACAGTACAATCGGAAGACAGAGAAGTGGACACCAAGGACAGGACTATTGCAGATGTTACAACTGTAGAAAGTAAACTAAAAAAGAATTTAAAAATAATAGCTAAACAAATAGCACAGGTTACAAAAGAAACAACTAAAAACTTATCCAAAGAGGATTTATTTTTTAAGAAAAATAGTCTTGATGATTATACAAAATTAGCTTTTTATTCAGCTAAAGATGTATATGAAAATACACATCTAGGATTATATTTAGAAATGGATTTATCTTCCTATAAAGGAGATATATATGCAGGAGTTGCACTAAACTCATACATTGAAAACGACCCGGTAGAAATTCACAGGGTTAAGTTGTTGACCATTGAGTCAAAGAAAACTAAACTGTTAAAAGAATTGGAGATTCTAAAACAATGAAAATATTAGATAAACTATCTACATATGCCGCACTTATAGGAACTATAACAGCTATTGGTGGTGGGTTTTATGCATGGGGCGAATTTAACAATAGACTATCAGTACTAGAAGGTGAGCCACCAATTAACTTACAACCTTTACACAGTAAAGATAAAGAGTTAAATGAAAAAGTTGACAATGCTTTACTATATGCAAATGAATATAAAGTTGATTTGATAGATAGAATAAAGACAGTTGATGATAAAATTGTTCCTGTTGATTTAACAATTGTATTTAAAGAAATAGGAAAGCTTCGAGAAGAAGTAGCAATGCTAGATATTCCCGAAGAAACAGATTTAAGTCCAATTAACAAATCGTTAAAAGAACTTAAAGATAAATTAACAGAGCTAGAAAAACAAGTAGCTATTGTTAAAAAAGAAAATGAAGTACAAGACGTAGTACTTGAAGAAATAAAACTTAAATCAAATAATCCTTTATCAAAATAATTATGAAAATTGATTTAAAATTTATACTATCTTACACACCATTAATTGTAGCAATAGGAATTACTTGGGGAATGTTTTCAGCAAGACTCAATGCAGTTGAAAATAAAGTTAATTCAGTTAATCAGATACAACAAGATGTTGCAGTTATAAAAGAAAAGATAATGTGGATGGAAAAATATTTGATTGAGACAAATGGAAAATAAAAATGGCAGTTAGAGATTTTAAAGAAATACCAGAAGCTTCAGAACCTTCACAACAGTTAGATATTGATACTTATTTAAAAGAAAATATATCTGACCCAAAGATTGCATCTAAAGCAAAACAAACTTATACTCAACAACAAGTACAATCAAATGAGATTTTACAAGGTGCAACAATGGGTCAACCAACTAGTGTTGGTCAAGCTCAAGTTACAGCACCAACTATTGTAGGAGCAGGTCCATCATCGGCAACAGCTATTGGTCAACCTACTTCTATGACTGCCCCAACAACAACTGCGGCAACAGGTACTGCTCAAACAGGAACTGCGGCACAGGGAACTCTTGGACAACAAGCACAAGCAACAGCAGCTCAAGGAACATTATCAACAGGAGCAATAACTACTGGACAAACTGCTGTACCAACAAGTCAAGCAATTGCACAAGCTGCATCTGGTCAATTATCATCCGGAGCTTTAGCACAAGCTGTAAGTGGTACTGCATCTACTGTCCAAGCACAAACAGCTACACTTCCTCCTGCAATACAAGGAGCTATTGGAAATAATCCTGCACAAGTACAAGCAAGTATTGTTCAACAACCAACAGCAGTACAAGCACAAGTTGCTGCTATGCCGACAACAACTCTTGTTTCTGCACAGCTTGAAACATTATTAAGTGGTATTGAAACAGGAACTATCCCTACATGGGCTAGAGGTGCGGTAGAAGCTGTTGATGCTAACTTAGCACAAAGAGGTTTATCTCGTTCTTCCATTGGAAGAGAAGCTTTAATTAATTCTATTATACAATCTGCTGTTCCAATTGCTCAAGCAAACTCTGCAATGTTACAACAAACAGCAATGGCTAATTTAAGTAACGAACAACAAGCAGAAGTTTTAACTAAACAACAACAATTTCAAGCACAGTTAGTTAATGCTGAAAATCAAATGAAAGCAGGAATGGCAACTGCTGAATTTGCACAGCAAACAGGCATGGCTAATTTACAAAATGCTCAACAAGCAATCCTTACTACAGCTAATCAACAACAACAAGTTCGATTACAAAACCTAGCAAATCTACAATCTACAGCTTTAACCAATGCACAGTTACAACAACAAGTAGGTTTAGCAGGTTTAAACAATGCTCAATCTGTTGCTTTAGCAAATGCTAAAACTGTTGCAGGTATGGATGTTCTTAATTTAAACAATGAACAACAATCAGTTATATCAAACTCTAACTTGTTTAGAACATTTGAGTTAACAAATTTAAATAACCAACAACAGTCTACATTACAAAATGCTGCTAGATTAGCTTCTTTAGATATGGCTAACTTGAGTAATGAGCAACAAGCTCAAGTATTAAATGCACAATCATTTTTACAAATGGACATGACTAATTTAAGTAACAGTCAACAAGTAGCTGTTCTTAATGCACAACAAAAACAACAAGCAATGTTGTCTAATCAAGCATCAGAAAATGCATCAAGACAATTTAATGCAACAAGCCAATCACAAACACAACAGTTTATGGCTAACTTGTCAAACACAGTTAATCAAAGCAATGCACAACGTAACGATGCAATGTCGCAGTTTAATGCAACTAATGCAAATAGAATTGCTGAATTAAATGCCGGTAATACTTTAGAAGCAAATAGATTAGAAGAGCAACTTAATTCACAGATTGCTCAATATAATGCTAATCTTTCTTTTCAAAGAGACCAGTTTAATACAGCTAATGCACTAGCTATTGAACAATCAAATGTTCAATGGCGTAGACAAACAAACACAGCAAATACAGCAGGTATCAATGCAGTTAACCAAGCTAATGCTATGAACGCTTTTAATTTAAGTAATCAAGGTTTATCTTTCTTATGGCAAGAAATGAGAGACGCTGCTAAATGGGAATATGAAGCGGCAGAAAATGATGAAGAAAGAAAAGCAACACTTGCAGTAGCGGCACTCGGAAACGAAGCAGCATCAGACCAAGCTAAAGTAGATATGTTAAAAACTTTAGGTGCGTTTGCCATTAACTTATTTAATTAATAGGAGTAACTATCAATGGGATTTTTTAGTAGTATATTTAAAAAAGTAAAAAAAGCAATAACAAAACCAGTATCAAAAATATTTAAGGGTATTGGTAAAGGTATTGCTAAAGTTGCTAAAAATGTATGGAAAGGCGTAAAAGGTCTTGGAGGTAAAGCTGTTCAAGCATATAGTAAGTTTAGTAAAAAACTTGGACCAATAGGTATGATAGGTGTTTCCATGGCAATGCCTTATTTACTTGGAGCATTTGGTGCGACAGGTGGAGGACTATGGACTGGTTTTGGTAAACTTGCAGAAACAGGTTCGTTAAGTACTAATCCATTTTTAAAAGTTATGGGTCATGTAGGTAAAGGAATGTATAACTCTGCAAACTTTGTAGGTGGAACTGCAAAAGGTATTTCACAAACTATTGGTGCAACATTTAAAGGTTTTGCTAATGGTAGTGTAAGTGAAGGGTTTAAAAATTTATACCAAGGTGCAGGTGAAGTTCTTAGCGGTAAAGCCGGAATGGGAACTACTAAACTAGGTCAATACTCTATGAGTCAAATTAGTGTACCGGTTTATAATCCAAATACAATTACTCAAACTGGTGGTGTTGCTCTTGGTAATGTTAACGTTGCTAACAGTTTTTATAGAGATACAATTGCTGCGGCTATGAAAAAAAATACTTTGTTTACAGGTATGCAAGGTGATGGTTTAAAATATTTTAATAGTGTTAAAAAATATTATCCGGGTATTGATGATAAAGCTGCATTTGAATATATTAAACTAAATGGATATACTCCAGAAACAAAATTATTAGATTATAGTATTTCGCCAGACTTTAAATTTAATGCTCCAATGTCAGAGTATAGTACAGGAGCGGCAAGTAACTATACCTTTAGTGGCGATAATATAAAGAAAACTATTGATGTAAATAATATTAATGTTAACTTAGGTTACACAAATAAAATTGCAGATGGTGAAGCATTTGAAATGCCAGGTGCTGAAGATGGTGGTATACTAAGTAAGAAGAATGTAAAAAGAGCTGCGGTTGAAACTGCAAAGAATTTCTTTGCTAGTGACCCCGGTACACAAACAGCTTTACAAATAGGTTCACCTGCTAACTTAAATGTTGTAGGTTCAAACTATGCAGGAACAAATGTAACATCGTCTAGTGGTGGTAGTTTACTAGCTCAAATAAATCCAGAGTTAGCAAAACAAATACAAGAATCACAGCTAAATATTGTAAGAGGTTAATACATGAGTTTATCTGATGCAGAAAAAAATAAATTAAAAAAATATAATTTAAAAGGTTTAAATAAACCTATTAAAACAAGTAAACATGGTAAGAAAGGTGTTGTTGCTATTAGAGATAACGATAGCGTAAAAATTATACACTTTGGAGACTCAACAGGAATGGGTCATAACTACTCCGCAGAAGCAAGAAAAAGTTTTAAAGCTAGACACGCAAAGAATATAGCTAAAGGAAAAACAAGTGCGGCATATTGGGCTAACAAAGTTTTATGGGCAGGTCCGGGAGGTTCTAAAAAATCTCCACCTAAATCTCAAAAACATAAGAAAGGTTAATATGACAAAAACTAAAACTAAGTCAAAAGTAAACGAAGCAAATAATTACACTAAACCTACTATGCGTAAAAGATTATTTAATAAAATAAAAGCAGGAACTAAGGGCGGCAATGCAGGACAATGGAGTGCTAGAAAAGCACAGTTGTTAGCATCTGAATATAAGAAAGCCGGAGGAGGATATAGATAATGGCATATACAAAAAAACAAAAGAAGTTAGCTGCGGTTGCTGAACCTCGAAATAAAATTACATCTGCGGATTTAAAAACATTACGAAAGAAAAATGGGAAATCTAAAAAAATCACAAAGAAGCCTTAAAGCTTGGACTAAACAAGAATGGCAAACGAAGTCTGGGAAGAAATCAAGCGTTACTGGCGAAAGGTATCTACCCAAGAAAGCAATAGAAAATCTAACATCTGCGGAATATGCGGCAACGACAAAAGCAAAACGAAAAGGAACAAAAAAGGGGAAACAGTTTGTGAAGCAACCAAAGAACATTGCAAAGAAAGTAAAAAAATATAGGAGAGTAAATGGCTGAAATAGATAAAGCACAACCAAACCAATTTGAAAAAGCAGGAGTTAACCCTTTTAACAGTCCTACTCCGGGTGAAGGTTTAACACAAAGCCCCGAACAAAAGTTTCCATGGGAACAATCACCTCGTCATACAGAGGTTAAACCTGCTATAGAAGATATCTTTTTAAATATTACAGAAAAAGAAAATCTTATTCCGTTAATTGGTATGCTACAAAACAAAACACCAATAGATGAAATAGCTCAAGTTGTTTTATACAAAGGCATGACAGCAGGTCAATTTAATATGGACCTTATGTTGATGTTGATAGAGCCAACAATGTATCTTCTTATTGCTATTGCTGAAGAATATGAAATTGAACCTGTTATATATGAAGACCAAGATGATGATTTAATTGATGAACAAGATTATAAAAAAGAAAAAGATAAACAAACATTAGGTAAACAATTACCAGAAGTAAGAAAAGATAGTGTACCAGAATCCTTATTACAAAGAGTAAAAACATTACCAGAAAAAGAAGAGTTAGGAATAGAGGAATAATATGGGTATTAATTTTTTAGAAGGTTTAGGATATGTTGCCCAAGGTGCAATACAAAAAGACGATGAAATACGACAAGAAAAACTTGCGACTCGTATGGAAGAAATGAAAGAGAATAGAGCTTTTTATAGAGAACAAGCAAAAACAAGATATGCTGTTGACTTAGCTGAGTATCAAGACCAGTCTAAAAAAATGCAAAGTATTCAATCTGCATTAGCAAATATTAAAAGTGCTAATGGTGGTAAAGGTATGAGTAAATATGATGCGGCTTTAACACTAATTAAAGCAGATGAAAAAGAAATGGCATTTTTTAATGCTCTTCCAGATGCATCAAAAACTCCTTATGTAATGCAAAAAACAAATCAGTTTTCTGATGTTGTTGGTGATGATGGTGAAGTAACTGGATTCCAAGTTAACTATTCACTACCTAAATTAACATCTCCACAAGAAGCAGATTACAGAAAAGGACCAGAATTTTGGAATGATTATGCAGAAGAAATTAGACAAGGAACTGATGGTCCACTAAGTAAACAAGTTAAAAAACTTTTAGGTCGAGAAGCTGATGCGGCTAATGTAGTTAGTGAAGATTTAAATGTTAAAGGAACACAGGTAGTTGGTGACTTTGGAACTGAAGAAGTTATTTCTAATAATACAAGTACATCAGATTTATTAACAGCATCAGCAGGACCTCTTGCTTATAATTGGACTGATAAAACTGACCAAGAATATATTTTGTTTAATATGGTTATAGATAATCATAAAAATATTAGAGCAGATAAAAATAAACATAATGTTGTTGCTGCCCCAATTTTAGCTTTAGATGAAAAATCATTAAAAGGATTAAAAACAACAGAAGATGGAATGGTAATAGCTGATGGTGATGCATCATTTTTACTTGGACAAACTGCTGATTTATATAATAAATCAAATACATTTTTAAAAAATAGTATTATTTACGCTGATAGTAGTGTTCCGTTTTTAAAGAAAAATACTAAAGCAGCTACTGTAGAAAATCACAGTAAAATATTTAAAAGTCAATGGAACGCAAGAACTATTACTTTAGATAATGATAGAATGGCATATTTTGGTGGCACAATTGATGGTAAGTATCTTATTGATACAAGCATTGTTCCACTTATGATTGATAAAGATTACAATCCTATTTTTTATAGCGATGAAGTTAAATCTATTATTGAACAAAATGTAAATGAATATATTTCTGATAAAGAAGGTTCAATGTCTGACCATGAAAAAGGTATTAATCAAGTAATAAGAAATACTATTGCTGAATTAGAAGAACAAGCAGAAGCTAATAAGTCAGTTTATACTGAGGATGGCACAGAAAGCACAGTTCAAAAAGATAATATTAGTACTACAGAAACTACACAAGCTGAACCTTCAATGGAAACTTTTATTGTAGACTTTGCTAAAGAAAACAATTTAAATCTTCAAGATGCTATAACAGAATTAAAAACAAATAATGTTAACATTAGTCCATCTATAGAAAATAAATTATTAAATACAAATTATACTCAAAGTTTAGCTCCACAAAATGTTCCGCCAAGACCGACAGGAGATGGTAGACCACAAGTTGAAGCTAGAAATAAATGGGATAAATTATATGGAGATACTCATAATCCAGATGGAACTCCAATACTAGAATCTAATCAAGCACCAGTTAAAATAGGTGTTGTTGAACCAAGACCTACTGGACAAAGTGGTAAAGCTTGGGATAAAAAATATAAAGACACACATAATCCAGACGGAACACCAAAGCAATAGGAGTAGTTAATGGCTACAGACAATATCTATGGCTATACTGGTAATCTTAAATTACCTAATCAATCTATAGTCACAACCCCCACAAAAGAAAAACAAATATCAACAAATAGTTTTGGATATACTGGTAATCTTAAATTACCAACAAGTCCTGCTGTTGATGAACCATCTACATTTGAAAAATTTAAATATGGAATGGGAAAAGAATTAACATTCTTTGGTGAGCTATATGATTTAAGTAGAGCTTTTTATAACTCATATGGTCCAATGACATTTGAAGATGCAAGGCAAGATGTTAAAGAACAAAGAAAAAAAGAATTAGAAGAACGTTTTACATGGGCTAAAAATAATGCTTATGAAAGTGATGGTGCTGTTATGGCAGGACAAATTGCTCAAACTCTTCTTGACCCTTTTTATATTCTTATGCCTTGGGGTAGAGCTGCTCAAGCAGGTAAACTTATTGGTAAAGGTGGTGCGGCATTAGCAGGTTTAGGTGCAGGTGTAGGAGCAACAGATGTTTCTCTTAGAAGTTTATCAAATACAGGTGAAGTTAAATTACAAGATGTAGCTCTTGGAGCAGGATTAGGTGGAGCGTTATCTCCTGTTGCTATGGTAGCACAAAAAGGTTTAGGTGTTGCGGCAAATAAATTGTTTCCAAACTTATTTAAAAATAAACAAATGCAAGATGCTGTTAACGACCAGTTACGAAATAATTATAAAACAAAATATAATTTAAATGATAAACAATTAAATAATGTTTACAAAATATCTTCTGTAAAAAGCATACAAAATTTAACATCTCAAGTTGATAACAATTATAAATTATTTGTTAAACCTTTACAAGAATTACAAGATGCTCTTGCAGGAGTAACAACAAAATTTACAACAAGTACTCCACTAAATCCAAACAAACTAGTTAATATTATTAAACAAATTCCAAATGGTTTAGATTTAAAATTTAAATCTATTGGTAATAAAACTTTATCTACAGTTAAAAATAAAAAAGAATTAGATGCTATAAAAAAACAATTAACAGATGAAGTTAATAGTCTTGTTGATAAACAAATTAAAAAAAGTAATAGACTTAATACTAAATTACAAATTGAAATAACAAAAGAATTACATAAAGCAGGTGGATTAACATCTGCGGCAGCTCGAGCTATTACATCAATGGCAGTTAGACCTACAGTTGGTGCAGGTGGAGGTGCAGTTTTTGCTACACTTGCTGATGTGGATGATGAAAGTTTTTTTGGAATGGTTGCAGGTGGAGCAGCTTTAGGAGGATTACATCGTCACTTAATGAGAGGTGGTATTAAAAGTATTCCACTACCAAAACAAATAAGTTTTGCAAAATCTATTAAAACAAATTACTTTAATAATCTTGGTAGAAATCTTCGTATACTTACATCTGCTACACAACAAAGTAAACTAACAGCTAGAGGTCCAGTACTTGATGAGTTTTCTAATCAAATGTTTTACAGACCTACTGATACAGTAAGATTAGATTGGCTTGGAAGAGTAGCAAAAAATCAAGACGAAAGTATTGGTTTAGTTGGGACAGGTAATTCTGTTGAAGAACGAATGGAACAATCCATGAGTGTTTGGACAACAAAAATAGTTAAAGATGTTTTAGCTGATGCTGATAAAGAAACACAACAGTTAGCTATACAAATTGTTCGTGGTAAAAAAGGTGTAACAAATGCCAATGCTAAAGCTTTAGCAAAAAGAATTAAAACTTATCTTGGTGAGTTTAGAGATTACTATAAAGAAGTTGGTTTTACTGAAAAAGAATTACTTAAAAATTATTTTCCTCGTAAGTTTGACTTTAAATTAATAAATGATAATCAAGATGATTTTGTTAACAGAGTAGCAAAAGCTTATGTTAATATTGGAAAAGCTAAAAACTTATCAGAAGGTAAAAGATTAGCAGGAATTTATATTAATAACTTAGAAGGTAACTATACAAAAGAAATTATTGATGAAGACACATTATTAAAAATTTATAAAGGAGAAAAGGTAGATGCTAATTTACCTATAAGTCAACACATAGAATTTGAAAGAAGTTTACAAAGTAAAAAAGGTGTATATTCAGAAGTTGAAGAACTGTTAGAGCCTTATCTTGTTAATGATGTTGGTACTGTTTTAATGGACCTTGCAAGAACAAGTGTTAAATCAGTTGAGTTTGCAAGAACATTTGGAAACAGAGGACAATTACTTAGTAGTTATCTAAGAAGACTAGCAAGACAGTATGAAGAAAATGGATTTAATTTAAAAGGTGCATACTACGAAGGCGGTCAACACAAAGCAGATGTAGACTCAATTCGTCATGCAGTTAATTCTTATTTTGGTAGATATGGTAGAAGAGGTACAGATACTGAAAGAAGTATTGGAGCAATATTATCTACACTAGCAAACTTTAACATGATGGATAAAGTTACTATAGCAAACCTTGGTGACCTTGTACAACCATTTCAAAATAGTAGATTCTTTTTATCTGCAATAAAAGGTATAGGTCAAAGTGCTTCTTCGGATATGGCTATTAATGAAAACAAAGTTATTAAAGCTGCTATTCGAAATGCATATACAACACCTGATGGTGGTAGTAGTCCTTTTTTAAATGATAGTGGTACTGGTAATGTAATGAACTTTATTGGTAAATCAAATGAAGTATTTTTTAAATATATTGGATTAGAAGCTATAACAGGATTAGCTAGAAGGTATGCGTATAATGTTGGAGCTGTTGATGCACATAAATCCGCACAAAGATTAGTACGAAGATTTCAACAATCTGGTGTAAAAAGTTTAGATGATTTAAAAGATGCCGCATCTCTTGCAGATATTACTCACTTACAAAAAGTAGGAGCAATACGTTTTGATTCGAATAGAAAAATATTAAACTCAAAAGACATTATTGATTTTGGTGTTGCTAGAAATTTAAATGAAGCAGGAAAAAAAGATTCAGTTAGAAATATAATTCAAGTTGTAGGAAATGCTGCTTCTAATAGAGATGCAATTATTCCGCAAGTAGGTAATAGATTATTATTTACACAAACAAGAAATCCTCTTCTCAGATTAATTGGACAATTTTCATCATGGGCTATGGCTAAATCTGCACAGACAAATGCTATGATATCAAGAATTGAAGATGCTAATTTAAAACAAGCTGTAACAATGCTGTCTGCGTTAAGTATTTTTGGTGCAGTTAAAAATTTAAGAGACTTTGCCAGAACGGGAGAGTTTGAAATGAATAGAGAAATAGAAAAAGAACCGGGTAGATGGTTAGCTTTTTCTACACAAATGTCTGGTAATTTAGGATGGTTACCTACAACAGTTAACAACTCTGTTCTTACTACCTACGGGTCAACACCTGTAGAATTTTTCCCTGCTGTTTCTATATTTAATGATTTTGGAGAAGCATTTAGAGATACAATTGGAGCATTTTTAAATAAAAATAGTTATGATGATGCTTTAAAATCTGTGTTAGAATTTGCTCCTGCTCCAACTGTTAGAAGTATTTTAGATAGAGCGGGTGTTCCTTTCATGGTACGTAAAAAAGATACCAATATGTTAGATGCTTATCAAAAATCTAATATATTTAAAGGGACTTCTCTTTTTAATAAAGGTGGTTTTGTAAATCAAGTAAGAAAATTATTTAATAAAGGTGATGTTGTTCAACAAACAGTAGAACCAACTGAGTATCAGTACGATTTAAAACAAGAACCAGAAACAGAAAATGTCTACGATAAAAAAGAATTAAATACACTTGTTACTGAAGGACCAAAGATAGTTCCTAAAAAGAAACCAGTCAATACTTTTCAACAAGATTTAAAAAAATCTGAAAGTTCTAATAACTATGGAACTGTAAATACTGAAGGGTATATGGGAGCATATCAATTTGGGGATGCTCGATTACAAGATTTTAAAAAAGCAACAGGTGAACAGTTTGATAATAAAACTTTTTTAAATAATAAAAAATTACAAGATAAAGTTTTTGCTTGGCATACAAATGATATACAAAGTTTTATTAAAGAAAATAAATTCGATGGTTATATTGGAAAAGAAATAAATGGAGTTCCGGTTACACTAAATGGTTTAATTGCTGTTGCTCATTTAGGTGGTAAAGAAGGACTAAAAAAGTTTGTTACTACAAATGGTGAATATAATCCAAGCGATAAATATGATACAAGTCTTCTTGATTATCTAAAAAAATTTGGAGTCAGAGAAAATTTTAATGTTGGCGGGTTAGCATATGCTGCTATGAGAAGAGCTATGACTTCTAATAGAGCTTATAGTGGTAGTAGTGGTTCTACAAATAGAGAAAGATATATAGCAAGTAGTAATCAATCTAAACCAAAAACAATAAAAAGTGATAGTGGTTCTACTAACAGAGAAAGATATATTTCTAGTCAATCTGGAGGTAGTGGTAAAACTAATAGTAACAACAACACTAATACAAATCAAAGCTCTACCACTACAACTACTACTACTAATGCAGGTTCTGTAAATAGTGGCGGTGGTAACTCTACTAAAGAAAAAACTAAAGATAAAGTTAAAAGCCTTCTTAAAAAAACAAGAAACAAAATTGAAAGATTTACAACAGAAAATGCAGACATACTTCCGGGTGGTGAAACTTATGAAAAAAATATAAACTTAGCTTATGAAGGAGCAAAATTTGGTAAAAGTTTTAATATCGGAGACAATGCAGGAGGAAGTATATATGGAAAAACAGGAGGTATTTTAGAAGGCGATAGAACAGTTACGTTTGGAGTGCTTGGTGATAGAAAAACTTATCCAACAGAAGTCCCAAATATAAATGTATCAAATGTATTGGATGATAGTGCAGTTGGTATTGCCGCAGGTGTTGGTGGAAACTATGGATTACTAACTGGTTCACTTGATAGTAAAGAAGGAGCAACTATAGGATATGATGTTTCTGGAAAAACAAGCAAATTTAAACCAAGTATTTTAGGTCAGTCAATGACTGTTGGAGTAACACCTTATGCGTCTGCAACATACAAACCACTAAATAAAGGTGATAATTTTGATGGTCAAATTGGAGCAACAGTAACTACTCCAATAGGAAGTGCTGATGTATTTGTAACAGAAGAAGGAAACTTTAATATAGGAAAAAGTTTTAACTTTAAAAGGGGGGGATTACTTGACAAAAAAAGGGGTTGACAAGTTGAAGATAGAGGTGTATAATATAGGTTTGATGGAATAGCTATAGGTAGTATTCCATTATTATAATAACTCGCTTTATGAAAGGAGCTAACATGAACCTACCTACAGGGGTCTTTGACCCATTTAGAAATATGACAGTTGGATTTGATAATATCTTTGACCAGTTGTCTACGTTGTCTCATTATGAGACACCTAACTACCCTCCCTACAACATCAAGAAAATTGATAAAGAAAACTATCAATTAGAAATGGCGTTGGCAGGTTTTTCAAAAGAAGATATAGATGTTGAGGTAAAAGAAAGTATCTTAACTATCTCTGCAAAAACTTCAGAAAAAGATGATGACAATTTTGTACATCGAGGTATTGCTCAACGAGCATTTAAAAGACAATGGACTTTGGCAGAACATCTTGAAGTAGATAATGCTACATTTAAAGATGGTGTTCTTATTGTAGATATGAAATTAAATCTACCCGAAGAAAAAAAACCAAAGACAATTAAAATAAAATAAAAGGTAGGGGGTGAAAGCCCCCACTTTAAAATGAAATTAGTATTAATATTATTACTGTTAACAGGAGGAGCTATGGCAGATACAAGAAGTAAATACCTTGGTAAACAATATGGGCAAGTTAAAGTTCCTGTTGTTAAAGCCAAGGAAAAAAAAGTTCAAGATAATTTTTATGGAGTTTTTAATACAGTATCAACTCAAAAAGATATGAGAAAAAAATACAAACTAAATAAAATTTCTGAACAATATAAAATTAAATAAGTTTATTTTAAGAAAGGAAACTATGAAAAAAATAATTAACATGATTAAAAAACCATGGGATAGTCTTACTGGTAAAGGTAAGATTGTTGCACTAGTTGTTATTGTAGCGATTGTTATAGGAGTTATTATTTTATAATGGGAGGTTTACCTGTAGAAATGATAACCATGTTAGGGTCATCTTTATTAGGTGGCTTTATGAGTCTATGGGGTCAAAGCATTAAAGCTAAACAAGACGAACAAAAAATGTTATTGGCTCGGGCTGATAATCAAATGAAACATATTGAGAAAGCCCGAACCTACGAGAACAAAGGATTTCAATGGACAAGAAGAATCATAGCTCTTACCGCAGTATTTATGGTAATAGCTTATCCTAAACTTGTCCCTGTATTTTATGACATACCTGTCTATTTAACATGGACAGAATTTACAAGAGGATTTTTATTTCTCATAGAACAAAAAGAAATACTTATGGATAGGTCTTTTGCAGGTGTAGTAATAACACCTCTCGATACTCATCTAATGAGTGCGATTGTTGGATTATATTTTGGTGGAAGTCTAGTTAAGAAATAACTCGACAATATTTTTCTAACCATTCATGGACAACAATAAATTTTCTTTTTGCTTCCAGTACTAAATTGGTAAAGAAGACTCGCTCCTCCCGACTCTGAGAGAAAGCTTTTTGCATAAGTTCTTTATCTTCAACAGGTAAAGATTTAACTTCTGTAATTAGCTTTCCCTCTTTATCAAGAATAAGTGAATACGAAAATAGTACTGCTTCTTTTTTATTCGGCATCGTCAAAGACATTTGACCAATTTCCTTTTACACTTGCTTTAGTATAAGCCGAAGCTCTTCCCTCGAAAAAGTTTTGATGTTCAACACCAATTACTTCATCCCACCAAGTTAAAGGATTAGCACTCACACCAAAATTAGGTTTCAATCCTAATTGTAATAAGCGTCTATCGGCAATATATCTATTGTATTGTTTCATCTCTTCTAATGTTAGACCTTGAATATCTCCCATCTCAAAAACTAATTCAATAAACTTATCTTCGTGTGCTACCATTTCTCTGCATATGTCATAGAGTTCTTTCTTGAAATCATCAGTCCAGATATCTAAGTTTTCTTTAATCAGAGTTCTAAATACTTTAGTCATACCTTCAACATGAAGTGACTCATCACGAATACTATAGTCAACTATCTTACACATCCCCTTCATTTTATTAAAGCGTTGGAAGTTAATAAGAATAGCAAAGCTAGAAAACAATTGTAACCCTTCCGTAAAACCAGAATAAACTGCAAGAGCTTTAGCCAAGTCCTTTAGTTGTTTCTTTGTTTTTACTTCTGATGTTTCAAACTGTTGAATGTACTCATGTTTATCCGACATCTCTTCATACTTAGCAAAGGCTTTGTATTCAGACTCGGGCATACCAACTGTATCTAACAGTAAAGAATATGAATGTTGATGTACGGATTCAATGTTTGCAAATGAACCCATCATCATTCTTAATTCTGGTTTCTTAAATAATGGTATATACTTATCATAGTAACCTGCTCCCACATCAACATCTGATTGTGTAAACAATCTAAATATTTGTGTTAACAAATTCTTCTCTGCCGGTGAGAGTTTTTGATTCCAATCTTTTACATCTTCATGCATGGGTACATCTTCTGGTAACCAATGCAATTGATTTTGTAATTGATAATAATCAAATGCCCACGGGTATTCAAATGGTTTATAATAAGTTCTTTCTTCAAATAATGGACTTACGCTTCGCATGATAAACAAACCTCCTCTGTATTTTCTTGTTCTAATCTTACTCGCTTAACTTTTAAGTTAATATTCTCTGCACTTTTTGCTTCTCTACTTCTTAGATAATACAAACTCTTTAATCCTTTTTTCCAAGCTTGATAATGTACTTTGTTAGTATAACGTAAAAAATTATCATGCTCTTCTTGGGATGCTTGTATTTC
>VMHT01008411.1_pt1 | contig 17656 bp, 44 predicted proteins | sample 4693611 | NCBI WGS metagenome assembly VMHT01 (sample SAMN12280063, study PRJNA550983) | marine metagenome | isolation source: seawater sampled from same location over 5 years 0.02-0.2 micron viral filtrate | place: USA: collected off the coast of southern California halfway between the port... ...
GGGGCCCCAGAGGGGGCCTCAGAGCGGGCCTTTGGGGCACCCCCTCAGAGGGGCCCGTGCCCGCCGCGAAATGTAAAGTTTCTGTTAACGACTGAAGTAATCGAATACGGCTTTCAGAGAAGCGTCGAGTTCCGCCTGCTGCTCAGGCGTCCGCTGGACCGGTGGAAAGACGTCGTCCCGGTAGAGGCTCTCCCCCGTGGACAGGTTAACAGCCACACGGCGGGCATGCGGGGCGTAGACCCGGCACTTGGTGCAGAGGATGGCTTGGCTTGGCTGGCTGAATCGTTCACCGCAGGCGCATTCGTACATGGTCACTCCTTACACTCTTATACTACTACAGGTCCCCTCTCCTCTGCACTCATCTCTCGAGTGTTTTCTGTTTTTTGTTGCGCGCGTACTTGAGCTGGTTTCGGTGCCAGTTTTGGGTCAAGTCCCCGTTCGACCACATGACAGTGTAGACCGTGCAGTCTCGAGAACGCAGCGACGGATAGACGGCCCCAGACTGCGGTCGGCCCTGCGCCTTCGAAACGATAACACCTATCATCTCGTCATAGAACCCAAAGCTGCGAAACGGCGCGCCGAGGCCGGTGGCTGATGACAGTGGACGCGGCGTCGTCTGAAACGAGAAGCCATACGGCTCAGCGCATATGCCGGCGGCGCCGGCGGAGGGTGTGACCCAGTCGTCAATGTTCATTTCTTTCATCGTTTTGCTGCTCGCTGTGCACGGTCGTTTAGATAGTTGCTTTCATTATCCCCGAGCTCGAGAGATGCACGGTAGAGGGTCTCCTTAAGCCAAGCTTGTGCATCGTTGATACGGCTCCAGTCCGTCTCCTCGGGGTTGGTCATTGCATCCTGAAGGCTGAAGTGCCGGTCGGTCAGTTCAACCAACCAGTAAGCCTCACGCGGGCTGAGTGTACTACTCATCGATAACCTCGAGGTAATAAGGGTCAATAGTTTCCGTCTTGCCGTTGTTCCACAAGACCATTACTCGGTCTGCAATTGCACGTGAAACAACGGTTCCGACAAGCTTCGAATGTCGACGAATCCTAAGATCGCGACCGCGACGCACGCGAACAAGAGAACCAATCATCTTTACTCTCCAGAAAGAGTCCCGCCCCCGACACCCGTGCAGGCGAAGGAGGAGGAAGCCCGAATGACGGGAGTCGGAGGGGGACAGTTATCAAGTAGCGGCACGTGCCTTTTGAACACTGGCAACAACGGCCTTGCCGATGCGTCCGTGCACAGCCTTGATGTTGTCAAGGTTGCCACACTGGGAGACCTTCGTCCAGAGGTTGACGAGCTCCTCACCGCCGAGGGTCTCAGCCCAAGAACCAAGGTTGGCGGCTTGCTCCTTCGTGAGCTTGTGCTCGGTGACCCATTCCTTCACGCTGTCAGCAAGAGCGAACCGGGCGTCGGTAGGCATCGAGATAGCTTTTCCAGAGATGTCTTCCCATCGGTTGAGAACGTCCTCGACAGAGATGTTAGCATGGAAGTTCTTGGTAAAGTCGACCAGCGCGATGGCAGCCTCAGGACCGACAAGACCCATGGCAATGGAGTACGCACCGAGTGGTGCATCACCGCCGGCCCAGATGCGAGGAGCCATGCCGGCATGAGTGAGACAGACAGACACGCGGTCCCAGACAGCAGGGTTCGGGCAGATAGTGCCAGGCTCGACGGACGAAGGGTCGACACGAAGGTGGACAGGGTGGTTCCGGATGAACTCACGGATGACATCATCAATCTTGCCCTTGGACCACTCGAGCCAGTCTTCAGTGGAAGGCTTGAGGTCAACGACCATGAACCGACGCTGCATGGCAGGGTCAAGGTCTTCGGACTCGTACTCAGCGCCGAAGTTGCCGGCAGCGAGGATGCGTGTTCCGGGGTGAAGCTTGTAAGGCATGCCGTCGGGACCGTTGCCCATCTCTCGGTCAAGGACAAGTTGGAATGCACCCTGAAGAACGGGGAGCATCGCACGGTTAATCTCGTCGAGGAAGATGAGAACCGGCTCTTTGCAGCCGCGGACGAACCAGCCGTACATTGAGTTGTGTGCGACGCCAGTCTCCTCGATGGCCTTGAGGTTAGGGATACCGCCCATCGTGCCTTCGTCCATGACCGCGGTCCGAACGTCAATCATTGGGATATCCAGCTTCTGAGCAATGGCCTTGGCCATGGCCGACTTGCCGATGCCGGTCGGTCCGCGCATGAGCACGGCCTGGTCGGCGGGGAGAAGCGGGGCGATGTGAATGAATGTTTTCATGTCCATGGTGTATAACCTCCTTACAATCTAATAATACCACGTGTAGATGAAATCTGCACTCAGCTTCAGGACTTCCAGAACTGCGCAAAGTCTAGCTCGGAACCAGGATCTCCACCCATGTAGGTGTTGACATAGAAGTTCCTGATGACTTCTTTTGATCCTTGCAGAGTGATTACAGCGTTGCCGTTATTTCCAACAACCTTCTGCACACGTGCAGCAACATCTCGCGGCAAACCAGCTGCGTAGATTTCTTCAATCATCGCTTCAGGCTTGTCACTCGTTGCAATCCAGTCAATGCTAATCATGCCACACTCCGTCGCGGTTGAAGGTACGATAGCCATGTTGTTTCTCCTTACTATATGATTATACTACAGTTAGGGATTATCTGCACTCAACTACTTGAGCTTTGCACGATTTCGCAGACGTGCAGCCATGCTTCCATGTCCACCGAGCTTGAAGTCGTGCTTGCTGACAAGCACTTTTCCAGCGCGCTTAGGTGGAAACTTCTCTTTCCACTCGACAGGATTTAGCCATCGCTGACCATCCCAAGTCCACGAGCAGACAACGTGACTTTCCTTGACAGGCAGCCAGATCGGCTTTACAGCTCCTGGTGGATGCCACGGAAATCTCTTTCCTGTCGCAACGCGTATGCGCTGCGTGACGCAGTGACCGAAGTAGCGACCGCGATAACTCGGCATAGGAACAGACATGTTGTTTCCTCCTTACAATCTAATAATACCACAACCGGCAGATATCTGCACTCAGTTTTTATCTTCTTCGCCAAAAAGAGGCACAAAGATTTCCAGCGCGAGGGCGATGACAAACGAGCCGGCGGCCGTGGGCGGAGCGACCAGCAGCTCGGCCCAGACGGCAAGCCACCAGAGACCGAACATAATCCCTGTTCGAATGCCGAGTGAGAGAGCGAGGCCGACGAAAGCGAGGAACAAGCTTAGCATAGGTGAACTCCTGAAAGTTACGCTCATTGCACGGGGGCAAGGTACTTCTTCTCGATGAAGCCAAGCTCACCGGAAGGAAGAAGAACTTGAGCGCAATTGCGAACGTTGTGGTAACCAAGCTCTGCCGAGCAGCGTCCGCGGACAATATGAACAACGTCGCCGAGCGCGAAGTCGAGGTAGACGTCCCGAGGGGAGAGACGAGGCTCACCGCCTTCGTCCATGTGAATGAGGAATGTGGACTCACCGCGAGCTTCAGCCTCCGCGGAGCGCTTGCGCTTAGCCTCGTGCCAGTTATCTTTGTCGACAGACGTGGCACGGCGCCAGACCGTGATGGCGCGTGTGCGCCGCTTGAGTTCCCACTCATCGGTGACCGTGTGCGCGCAGCCGTGAGTGATGGTGGCGAGTGTTCCCTTATTGAATGATATGCAACCTCCTTACATCATGATTATACCACAACCAGCTGGTATCTGCACTCAACGCACCAATTTTAAATCAATCTTTGTGGCAGCGGTCTGCTTGTATGCGTGACCCGGGATTTCCACAAGCCAAGTGGGGCCGACCTTGCGGTCGGGGTACATGTCCCAACCGGCCTTGCCGACGATGGTGCCGACCTGCCAGCCGTGGAACTTTGTCTTTACAGAGACCGTGTCACCAATTGCAAACATTATCAACTCGCGGGTCAGGGCTACGTTTAGAAAGTGGTTTTCAGAACTCGAGGATGTCGTCGATGCGATAGCCGCTGTCCGTGAACTCGACAGTTTCCCATCGGCCGAGGACCGATACTTGGAGAGTGCCGTCCGATAGTGTGCGCACGTGCTCTCCGCGCCGGCCGGTATCGTGTTGGCGCCAGGTTGCAAGGTACTCGGCACAGTCGGCCCGCGAGTCGAACTCGGCGCTCCACTCGGGCCGCTCGCAGTAATCCCACACGACCCACCCCATTACCGCGTGCAGGGGGTCGAGCACGGTGGACGCCTTGGCGGCGGGGAGGCGGGCGATGACGGTGTGGGCAGCAGGCATGAAGCTCTCCGGGCAGGCGGGACACCATCGTGCCCCGGGGTGACCAATTTAATCCCATACGCGGCCACTGTACATCGATAGTCGTAAAAACGGTGTTAACGAATAAACTTGTGTACATCGGCGCGCTGGCGCGCCTAGCACCGAACCAACCCAGCAATTACCGAATCATCCTCAGTAACCATGAGAGAAACATATTACCAGGAGTCCTCTTGTCGCTTGTGGGGCCACGGTCGTTAAGAGATGGTTGTGCGGCCATTGGTGACCGTTCGTGGCATGAGAGGTTGCACTGTGCAATCCTAAAGCCAGAGTTCTGCGTTCTGTCGAGATCCTGAGGTGATGCGGAGAGGCTGCAAAGCGTTATGGTGAGGGGCCGAGACGATGCTCGGACGGGAAGGTGATGCAGGGCCGGCCTTTGCCATGAGCTTCCCCTGTACATGAGATTCACCTTGCGAGCCTGAAGCCATTAGGTGTGCGTAAGCCCCGCTGCTCTCGGCGAAGAGATGATGTTTCGGTGGTGTTGGTGTAAGGGTTTCGAGAGATCGAGACGGTCTCGAACCATTCTGCGAATCCCCTGTACCTGTGCTTCATCTTGCAACCCTTATTCCGTTGCATACCAGTCGGACCATGCCCCACATGTAGCCTGAGTCCCGAGAACCTCTCTTCAACCAGTTCCCTCCTATCACCGGTCTCTCCCTCCAGCGTTCCTCTAGCTGTTCCATTCTGTTACCATGGTGTTTTCTAATGTTTGTTGCGTTCGGGCTAGTCGGAAGCTCATGCCTCGGTGCCGGCCGGGGAAGCTGTTAACACCGGTGTTGTTGGCGTAGAGGTAGCCGTTAGGGTAGTCGATGCTGACGTAAAGGTTATCGAGGGCCCCGGCATTCATCCACCAGCGAGGAAGGCCCTCGGCATTCATCCACCAGATTATGTTTCCTCTGCATTCTTTACTCAAGTTCTCTCCTTGCGATTCGCAAGCCAATGAACGGTTCATGGGGTAGTTTGGCGTATGGTTGTCCTTGACTGTTCTTGCCGGTTCCCTTTATCTGAGTTGTGCTTACGTGCCACCAGCGATATCGGGCAGTACACCAATCACCTCTTCCCCAGCGCATCATCTTGCTAGCCTGAAGCCGGTGGAGCGGATGCGGCTGGCGTTTATGCTCGCTCGCCCGGTGACGTTAGCGCAGTGGTATTCGAGCAAGGTGGCGTCGAACCACCACATCATCTCTCCCCTGTATGTGTTTGTCATCTCGCCAGCCTTAGGCCTGTTTGGTGGATGCGACGTATGGGATGTTTCGGAATCTGGGTGCTCTCGCGTTCGACTTGAAAGGTCTGCCAGCTTGACCCGAACCCTAGCATGAGGTAGTGGCCGCGGTTGCTCATTCTTCTTCCGAGTTAGAACCCGTGTTGGGGAACTGGTAGACGTTGTTGATGATAGGTTCTTCCTCGTGCTCTTGTTCTCCCTGGGCCGGGAGCGGTACGCCTGCGTCCTGGAACTTGTGCATGATTTCGTCGATGTGGTCAATCATGTGAGATGCATGTCGGGGTTCCCACATAGGTGGCAGTTCGTCCTTCTCGAGCCAGATCATCCAGCTGTTCTTTGCCAACTCTAAACACCCCATGATGATGTTCATGTCCACATCTGTAAGACCGGTCCAGCTGTCGTCGTTATCATCATCCATTGCTTACCTCAGTGTTTTCTATTGTTTGTTGCGTTTGGGCTAGTCGGAAGCCGATTGGATCGTGTCGGTTCACTGCTCCGGCGAACGAGATCACCGGCTGCTTGTTAAGGAAGAGGTGGAATCTACGTGACCAAACCCTCAGCCCGTAGTACTTAACTCTCATTGCTTTGTTCATCTTCTTTCCTTGCCAGTCGAAACCCGGTAAACTCGCTGCTTGTTTCCCTGAGAGCATCATCACCGCCGGGCTTCGAAGCTGCCGACTTCGACCAGTCCCAGTGACTCCCCCAAGCGGTATCTTGATACCACCCGGTATCGAAGTCTTTAAAGAAGTCCTTTGATAGTTTCATTCACCTGGCCCCTGGCAATCCTAAGGCCTCCGTAAGAAAGGCGGATGCCTGCTGCTACCGTGTTATCCACGGTCTTCTTATTTTGTCTCGCGTAGTTAGAGCAGTATTGCTGGTGAGCAGCCGGTGCAACCCAGCATCTCCAGAAGGAGTAAGGTTTGCATGGCTTCTGAACATCATAATGTTTACGCATCTGGTTGTTCAACCTGTTCCACTGTTTTCTCGCGCGCGACCCTCAACCCCTGGATTTCGTTTCTCGCACCGATTGAGTAATCACTAAATGTCTCGGTGCGGTTGAGATCACAGGCCGTGCCGGCAGATCGGGACAAATCATGCTTTAGCCACTGGTATTCAGAGTCCCATGGGAATGTTGCCCGCGAAGGCCTTGAATCAAAGGACATCAGCTACCTCCTTTCGGCCACTCAAGGTTGATGACGGTGTCCGTCTTGTGAGGGGTGAAGAGAAGCTTCCGACCGGGCACGATAACCCAGCAGCGACGCACGCCCCGCAGCGGAGGACCAGGGTCAGCAGCCTCACCATCGGTGAGGATAATCATTCCGTCGTAGCTAGCCTTGTTATCACCGACATGCTTCATCGGAGCGGAGAAGTTGGTGCCACCAAAACGCGTACGCAGCGGAGGAGCTGACCGACCACGTTTGAGAGTGACCTTGGACTTTTCATCAACCTCTGTGTCGAAGTTGAAGAGGTCAATCTGGCGTCGACTAGCAAGGTTGTTAAGCTCACCGAAGATAAGCTCGAGCTCCTTGTCTCCGACAGAACCAGACTGGTCGATGTACGTTGCGATCGAGCAGGTGTAACCACGACGTGGACCCTTGACCATACCAGGCAAACGCTTGTTGATACGCTGCCAAGAAGCTTTTCGGTTTGCACGACGTGTCATTCCAACCCAGTTGCGAAGCACTTTACGCCAATCAATCTGCTTGGAGACCATTGCGCGAAGGTCTGTGCGAAGTTCAGAACTTACGGAACCCCATGAACCGGTCTTGTCACACTCGTCGACAGCCTTGGAAAGAGCAGCCTTGACCTTGCCCTTAGCAACCTCGCGCTCTTCTTCAGACATTTCGTCCCAGCCGCCATGGTCGTCCATGGAGCCGGGCATGCTTGGTCCGTCACCGTCACCGTCACCGCCGCCAGACTGGCCGTTGGATGCATTCTCGAGAGCTTCTTGAACGTTAGGGTCTTCCATGAGCTTGGTGAAGTACCACTCTTGACTCTCACCCTTGGGGAAACCGCCGATGAGCTTCATGATGGGGTCTTCGTGGGTGAGAAGCTCAGGCTTGCCAGGCCAGATGCCACAGTTGGGCAGCTCGTTATCCGGGATGAGCGAGTTGATTGCACAGTCAGCAGCAAGGTTGGCCACAGAGTGCGGAGACAATCGGCGAGTTGTGCAGTGCTCGAAGACGAGGTGAAGCGCTTCGTGCTTCAACAGACCCTTGACCTTGCTTGGACCTTCCTTGAGAAGACCAGCACAAAAGGCAGGGTTGTAGTAGAGCTTGAGCTTGCCATCAACTACCGTGACGCCGGCGGTTGAGATGCTCGTAGTAGCTTCCTTATCAAGGCAGCGGGTGATGCGACCGAAGAAAGGTTCATCCAGCAAGAAGCGGATGAGGTGGTCTTGAATATCAAAAGCAGCAATCTCCTCGGGCGTGGCCTCGGGGACGATGGCGTCTTTGATTCCGGTGTTGATGTCGTTGTTAGCCATGCAGAACCTCCTTACATCATGATTATACTACAGTTGGGTGATATCTGCACTCATTTTATCCAGAAGATTGCATCGGAAGCAGGAACTCTGGATAGAGAGAGGAAAAGCGCCCGTTCGGCCAGAGAATCTCAATGCACCCGTCGCTTAGGGCTTCAACGATGAGACCGTTCTTGAAAAGCCTGAAGGTTTCAGCACGCTGGTCGTCACCGCCGCGGTAATACGCAGGGTTCACCCTGACAAGGTCACCGACTTTCATCACTTCACCACCGGAAGCCAGCAGATTTCTGCGCAACACAGGTTACCCTTCTTCGTCACAAACTTCGGTGCGCCACAGTGACAACGCTCCGGACGAGCAGCCTTACGCCAGACATCTCGCATGCGAGAGACCGTTCGTTCCACGATGTCGTCGATGTTTCCGGTCCGATGAACTCGTCGGTTCTTGACAAGCCCGCGAGTCTTGCCATCCGATGTATTGTAGACTGCAGCAACTCGAATCGAGTCCTTGCCACAGCCTCGTGCTGAGCCGTTGACCACAGAGGTGAAGACACGAACCTCAATGCCAGGAGTAACCTCGCGAGCGTAGATGTCCTCGCCACGCGATTCAATCTTGCTAAACCCGGACTCGCTGAGTTTGATAACCAGGGCCGCGGCGAGTGCTGTGGGCATACCCGGAATAGTAGCGTCGTAATCCATACAGAACCTCCTTACAATGATATAATACTATAGTATGGAGATATCTGCACTCATTTTTTCTATTGTTTCTAAACGACCTCCATTAGGCTTTCCGCGATCTCCCAGGACTTGCCTGCCTTGCCGTAGAAAACATTGATACACGGATGAGGTGGACTTCCTGCCATGTGCTTCGAAAGAATAATGCCGGTGCCCAGCTCTTCGCGCTGTCGCTCTGCGATCTCAAGCAACCATGGCTTTGATGCTGGTGGAGTCTTCCGGATTACCAAATCACCGACTTTCATTTACCACCTCCGCCTTTGTGTCGTATTCGGGTGACGGGTAGTATCCGTGATAATATGGGCCTGGGTTCATATCCGAGTGAGGGTGCCACCCAGGTGAGAATGCCACAAAGAACCTAACATCAGCATGGTTTCTTTCATTATCATCAATGACAATCCCAATACGATCATGGCCGTAAGTTTGAAAACGAACAAGGTCACCGACTTTCATTGATCACATCGGTCTTAGACTTCTTTATCCACTTGTGGCAAGGCCTTATCAGCGTTCGAACGACGCCATCCGACCACATGACTGTAGCTGTCCTAGGGTAACCTTTGTAAGGCAGAGGTGGTAGGTTGCCATCCATGAAGCCGCAAGTCTTTTCCTCACTAACTTCTATCACGATGCCGGTAACATTTGGATCATCTGGAAGCGGGTCATAGGTTTGACGACCCCGAAGCCTCCCTGCGATCTGATTCTTCCGGTATGCACTGTATGCAACGAGGTCACCGGCTTTCATTGATCAACTCGAGGTCCGTGCTGTCATAGTCAAAAATGTTTCCGTCTTCCCACATTACAACTACGTCTCGAGGTTTACGAACCGAGGTTCCGGGTCGGTCAACTTTCTGAATCACGAGACCGCAGTAGTCATCGCCATGGAACTGCGCTAGTGGTTTAACTAAGTCGCCCACGTTCATTCTCCGTTCTCCTTGCAAGGTGTGAAGTACCAATCGGCAGCTGTAATAACGCCGTCTGTTGGATGAACCACCGTGTAACGTTCATAAGCAACTTCTGCAAGATCTGCCACAACGTGTTCTTCGGACTCTAAGAACAAACACCAGCCGCCAGGATGCCGGTTCAGCCAAAGCAAATCTCCAGAATCATGCACTACTATGCCTCCTGCCATTCTTGAACAAACTCTATCAGCTTTAACAAGTGCTGAACTTCAGATAGCCCTAACTCCGTAAGTTCTTGCAGAAACCTCATCTGAAGACTTTCGAGATCAAGCTTAACATCACCTTCGCCGGCAACATCGACAACGATACTTTTGACCTTGAACAAAGAGCCAAAGACCGCTCGCGGCTTGATGACGCGGTTCGCAATGTTCTCGCTATAGTAGGCGACGTCGATAGCATCCTTTGCTTCAGAAATGCCAGGTCTGTTCGGGGGATTACGGTCAGGATCAGCAGGGATTGCTCTTCCGACGTCACGAACAAACTTGATTCCTGCAATCTTTTTACCCTCTTGCATGATTTCATCAAGCTTGATGCGGTCTTCTTTGGTCAAGCTAATCTTTCGAACCATTTTTCCCCCTCGAGAAGTAAGTGCCTCCGAAGAGGCACGCAACAAAACTATGCCTCGTCAGCACACCACTGATAGACGACACCCCAGAGATCTCGGATGGGAGCAGTTGCCCCAACCTTTCCACACTCGGGCCGCTCGAGAGGCCACTGTGACCAGTCGGTCTCAGCATCAATCCAGCCCTTCATCATGCCCTCAGCATCCTTGAGCTCTTGCTCAGTGGGAAGACGGCAGTCATGATGCTCTGCAAAAGCCTTTGCTTCGTACCAGGTGATTCCGACGACAGGCGCATCGTCTGGGTCTTCCTGGCGAAGTGATTCGTCTTTGCGATCTGTTGCCTTGCAGAAAGCCTTCCACTCTCCGCGGGTAACGAGGTCGCGAGCAAGGGTTCCATACCATTCACGATTTGCAGACATGCTAATCTCCTGTCGAATCTAATTGTTTAATAGCGAATCAGTCGAGAACTGTTGCGTTCTCGAGCTTAGTTACGTACCGAGGTCTGTGGTAGATGACCGCTTCGTGATGGCGCGTCCAGACCCTGTATGTATTGGCTAGCCGCTTGCCGCTAGACATGGCTGGACCACACGGAAGAAGTTTGACGTTGATGCGGTTGACTTTGACGACTACAGCGTGCATATTCCTCGGTGCCTTGTCACGCTCTTGGTCGTAGCTGAGCTGTACGACGTCACCAGGACGCAGCGTCCGTCGCATTTCTGCTTCATGAGCATCTAGCTCGAGTTCGTGCTGCTTGCGATCCTTGCGAAGCTGCTCGCGCCTGGCGTCGGTTTCTCTTCTCCGAATGATGCTAAGAGCGCTAACACCAACGTCGATGAAAGCCTCGAGCTCGTGCTTCTGCATAGTCATGACCATAAGCTCGAGCATTGACTTGGTTTCTTCATTCATGTTATCATCTCCTTACATCATGATTATACTATACATGCAAGAAATCTGCACTCAAATGAATGAAGAAACCAAGTAAAACTAGGAGAAGAATCCTCCCGACCAATACCACGATAGAAGGATTGTTGCCGAAATAACGGCAGCGTAAAAGTTTAGAACCTGCTTCTGACCATTTAGGATAAAACAAGTTCCAACACTGAGCACTGTCATTGGCACGTAAGACAGCTGTACAATACCCCAGGAATCAAAGAAACCACCAAGAACAAGGAGCAATACTGTACACGCGGTCGAGGCCGTAGCCCGGGCTGCGCTGACTGTATAAGTGCTACCATGATTAAGCATGGTGTATATGACCTGAGCTGCGAAGAAAGCAAGTAGAATGGTTTGCGGATAGCCCATGAGGAACTCCTCTTATCGTTGTGAGATTCATTATAGAGCAAAGTGCTCTAGTTTACAAGTTTAACTTTTTGGTTGACGCTTCTTAATCTCGAATGATGGTACGTTCGTAAATGTGCCGCCAACGATCATTGGGTAGGCAACCTGGCCCTTGTCATCAACGACCGGTGCGTCGACAACCATCGAAAGGTGCCAAGTAGTTTTGTATGTGCTTTGCCATGCAGACTGAGGAATGACGTCTCTAATAGGTGCCCACCGCATCTCCGTCGGCATGTGCTTGGGGTTTGCAATCTCAGCGAGTGGCGTCTTGAACTGCTTAAGAAGTTTATCCATGCACCATTCATCGAAGTCGTACTTAGTAGCCATCTCTACGGTTGCACCGGCCTTGAGGAAAAGAATAGCTTTCGTAATAGCCTTGTGGAGACCGCCATGAGAGTAGAGATAGTTGTCGTCGTATCGCTTGGCAAGCTGAACACAATGGCGAATCTTTGCAACTTGGTCTTCGCTTGGGCACCAAGGGCCGTGCTCGGCTACGTTGACGGCCTCAGCGAGGAGCCGCTCGAGGAATGCTTCCTGCTTTTCACTGAGGTTCCAGCCATTGAAGATTTTGATTGCAAAGTCTTTTAGAACACCCCGACTACCAGGCTTCAGACCCTCGACAGCCGCGGCTGCCAAAATCGCCGCATGACGCTCTGGGTCTTTAGCAATAGGCAGAGGTTCTTCTATGATGCTCGTCGCCCACCTACGCTGGCCGGCGGTGAAGCTTTTGCCGATTTCGGAGCGAGCAATCATGTCGCGCGCGAACGCGGCGTTGCGGTGATTGCCAAGACCGGCAGACTCATACTCGAGGACGCGAGCCCGGAGCAGCTCGCCGCGGCGTGTGTCATTCATGCGTGGCATACAGAACCCCCTTACAATGATATAATACCACATCACCGAAGAATCTGCACTCAAATAAACAAAAGTTGTGGTGCCCCGAGAGGGACTCGAACCCTCACTCCCTTACGGAAAGGGCATTTTAAGTGCCCTGTGTCTACCTATTCCACCATCAGGGCTCTGTCCCACCACTTCTCAAAGACATAGTGAACGATAGTAAGAAATGTCATAAGAGCTATTGTAAGCAGAAACGACTTCTGCCAACCTCCGAGAAAAATCAGGTTGTAGATCATCGCAACAACAAAACTGATTAGCCTCCAAGCAATGACCTTCTTAACCGTATCAGACACTATGCAACTCCCACTTAGTCTTGTCGTTAATAAACCCTATCTGATAGCCAATGATATTTTCTTTCCTGCCGAGAATGTAAGCAACCCTTCCGTAAACCTCTGACCAACCAGCTCCAAACTTATCTCCCATAAATATTCCAACTTCGATTTCTTCGGTTACTTCGCCAGAATCAAGAAACTTTCTGCTAACAACCTTTACGAGGTCTCCTACTTTCACTCATTTTCCGTCGGGGTCAGCCAGCTTTCGCGAGCATGAGTGATACATCCAAAGTTTGAACCCTGCGTGATTCGAATCAGATATACATCTTCGTTGAGTGTCCAGCGCATTAGCTTAAGAACTTCTGCACGGTACTTTTCATCATGACCATTATCTACAATGATTTCTGTATTAGCTTCTAGCATGTTTACCTCGTTTCATGTGGGAAGGGGGAAATGGGACGCAAGGGACTCGAACCCTTGACCCTCGGCTTAAAAGGCCGGTGCTCTACCAACTGAGCTAGCGTCCCGTATATGTTTAAGTTTCTCTTTTATTGGCTAGGATTTGCCATCTATTAAACAAAGGATTTAAAAACTCTGCATTGATATCCTCGTATTCAAGAACTGCAAGTTGTGATTTTCTATCTGAGCGGTTGAGCCAAGCTGTTCGAAGCAGTCGGGTATATTTCTCCCAACAAAAACTGTAGTCGTCACCTAGCACAGTATTCTCCTCAAGCCAAGGAATGGGATGCCTGGGACTCGAACCCAGAACCTACGGATTAAGAGTCCGGTGCTCTGCCAATTGAGCTAGCATCCCATTCCTTATTACTCGCCCGCCATTATAGATAACAGTGATCCTTCATTACTAAACTCGAATGTGGTATAAAGAGGTTCGCTGGATCGGCTATATCCGCCCTCGACATCTACATGAACTATATCGCCATAGACTTCTTCGCTGTATGAAACTTTTCTTTTATCCAGCATCTCTTTTAGCGTTTCAAGATCACTCATGAATCATGCCCCCAATGCTTTTATCTTACTACGTTTAGCTTATGTTTTCAACAAATGTCAATTAAAAAGTGGGCTCTCTGGGACTTGAACCCAGGACAATCCGGGTATGAGCCGGGTGCTCTGACCAACTGAGCTAAGAGCCCGTAAGGGTAGCACACTTTAACCGGTGTGCCAGCGGCCTCTTTGAAGGATGTTGTAAGTGCAAAGAGCAACCTTTTCCGATCTTACAACTTCGGGCTGCAAACCCCATTGTCTGTAATCACTTCCTTCTACAAGGTTTTTCAGATTTTTCCAACATCATTAGCGCGACCCGCTCACGGGTGATACTTGTAAAAACCATCTGACTTCCGCAGGAACACATACTTCAGTCCTCGACTGTCGAGTTTCAGCTTAGCTAATCTACGCCTTAGTACCAGATAGCAACCGTCAGAGAGGAGGGTTGGAGTTTTTACTTTTTCGGACCCTATGTTGGTGGTGAGCATATATAGCACACTTTAACCGGTGTGCCAGCGGTTTACAGCTAATCTCTTTTAGATACAAACTCATACAGTTCAGCTGCGAGGTCCTTGATTTCCTTGGCTGTAGGAGCTGTATCGAACGTGGACTTGTCTCTGTTGGCATGCCACTGTTCGTACATCATGTCCTTGGCATCTCTCAAGACTTGATATCGTAGTTCAAATGGATTCATTTCTCTTTCCTTGTGTTGTGTGTGTGTTGTATGTGATTGCACAAAGCAATCTAAACATTATACCGGTCAGGGCAAGAATGTTCAACTTTATGTCAACTCCAAGTACCAGAAAGTGGGGGGTAGCGATTGTAAATGATCGCTCGTACGTCAGGGTCGGCACATGTCTTGCGAAGCCGGTTAAGGCACTTACGACGCCAGCTCTTCCTCGCGGACTGGCTCATTTCGTAATGTTCACGCTTTGGCTTAAAGTCGTCAACTGCAGAAGAAAAATCAGCATCATTGGCGATTAGCCAATCAGCAATCACCTTAGAGTGATAGCGAGCATGCCAGCCAACAAGGGGGCTTAGTAGATTGTGAAGAACTGAAACGAACATGGCTACTCCTTATGCAATTTTTGTTAGTGAACTTATTCGAACATTCCAAACCAAGGAAGTCCCATCTGACTTAACCAAGGCGTTGACCTGCTTCACCTTGGTGATGGTACCAGTGACCTGACCGCTTTTGGTTGAGAACGCCACGTGGTCCCCCTTACGCAACAGCTTCTTGTTCTCGGCGCCCCTGATATTCTTGCGCCGCTTGTGCTCCTCAGCAATCGCATGCCACAGGGTCATAATGTCATCATCCGACATTGTGCTGACCATTGTTTCGTAAACTTCTTTCATTGGTCAAACCCCCAGAACTCATCGTTGCTCATGCAATCGAAGGCCTCGGCCCGGTCTGCAAACCAGATTTTTGGAGTCCGTCGTGTCTTGCGCCCTGGGCAGCGAACCTCTTCGCAGACCATCCAGCCATTTTCCCCAAAGTCAGAGAAGGCCTCGACCAAGCAGAGCTCGTCGCCCAGGGTGTTCTTGCGGCCGCTGTAGATGACGGGGCTAGCGTTGTTGTTTTCCATTCAGCACCTCCTTACATCATGATTATACCATGTTTAGAGGGAATCTGCACTCAAACTTTCTCGCAATGTCTCCAGTCTTGAGGCCAAAACGGCAATAGCTGGCCGTCGAGTAGAACAAATCGTGTTGTTTTCTTTTTGTGCCCAAGGTCTTTCCCCTTCCCAGCATAGACTGCAACATCTGACATTGTCGTGTTGGACCATTTTCTTGTCCAGAAGTCCAACCTGCAGCATCCGGCTGTAGGAACGGGCGCTTGATAACCCGATTGGTAAATCAAAATCGTACAGCCTTTCTTTGCTTTGATTGCCATCCCCAACGTTAGCTCGCTTGCTTTCATGTTCTGCACCAGGCTTTATTGTTCCACAACTTCAAGGTGATCAATATCAATCCACGACAGAGAACCCTTGCGCCCTCGCTTTGCTTGATTTTCTGTTGGGTCCATCCGAACTTCGTAGACCCATTGGCCTCGTATATCCGGATATTTGTGTCGGCGGAGTTCATCTTCGTCTAAATGTACCCATTCTTCGGGGTGATAGAAGTCACTAGACCCTACAAACAGCGATACGCTGGTGCTTACGACAGTCCCGGTTCGTCCTCGATTACTGGCTGACCTGACTCGAGCCCCGACAGGAATAGCTGGTTGTGTTTCTTGCTCGATGCGCTCAACTTCGGCAACCCGAAGGTCCTCGAGAATCGTACCCCAGACTTGGTTAACCTTGTTTAGTGCATCAACCATTTCGGCGAAAAAATGATTGTGGTTCTTGACGTAGCCCTCGCTGACTAGCGACTTCTTCTGGTGACCTTGCATAGCTTTCTCCGATGGCTTAAGTTAATCCACGATAAGAGCAAACTCATGAGCCTGCTCCCACCCTCCAAATCCGCCCATAACACCCGGGCGGACCTCGGCATCATCCTCGACCTCTTCAATAAGGCGAACTCGATCGCCATCAGAAGAGTGGCGAACTGACTCAACCTCATATACCAGGTGCTCTTCGCCAGGAAAAGCACGAACATAACGAACTAAATCACCAGGTTGAAGCGACATTGTTGAACTCCTTATGCTACCTACCCAAAAAGAAGCTGGGCTAGCTCAGTGACTTCACGTATCAAAGTGTCCGGCTGAGTGCCGTCGAAAGAAGCCTCGAGGCGCCGTACGGCTTCCTCTATGCTGTCGCAGCTTCGTCGCGCATCGAACAGCACTTCGTATGCGAGCGAAACGACAGCTCCGTCGTATTGGGAGGTAATATGATGAGTAGTGGCGTTCATGATTTTACCAGTGCAAGGAGAGCGGCATGCTCTCACTTACAATGATATAATACTATGCTATGGCTGTTATCTGCACTCAGTTTTGTTTAAAAGCACCGTAAACATGGCCTAAATGAAAACTGATGAAACACAGTGCTGCTGTGAGTATCATTCCTGAAGTGGTCATACTTTCCTCCTTTATCTTGAAATTATTTCAATTAGCAAGAAGCCGCAGACTAAAACAAGTATGCTAAGACCGATTGCTGTATTTCTTAATGTGCGTGTAATGGCCATGGCAGTCACCTTTGCTCTTACGGTTCTTCTCATTCTTCGCCCTCCTCGTCTTCGGAAAGCAGCGAGTCGTATTGTTTCTTTCTTTTAATGACAGCTTGAGCATAATCGTGACTTCGTTGCGGTGGTTTAAAACCACCATTGTAGATTGCTAAAGCTCTACAGGAATCTTCATTAACATTCAACGAGGAAAGAAAATCAGTTCCTGCTCTAAGGTTTTGCTTCATATCAAAAAGGTCTGTGACCTTTAGCCTATCAAGTCTAGGTCTGTGAGACCTAGGTATAACCTGCATTAGACCTCGATCATCCGATGTTCCCAATGCACCTGGTTTACAACGGCTCTCTGTCCAAACAACGCTAAGTATCAGCGTCTTCTCCACGCTGTATTCACTTGAGATAGTTTCGATACTGTTTGCTAAGTCGACGGTTCCAAAAGTTGAACCGCACACTAGTGCGACTAAGTCAATCCATTTCATCATTGCCTCCATTAAGACAGCAATTTGCATCTCGAAACAGGAGCCATCCAAAAAAAAGACCAAGGTTAAAAGACCAAACAAACGATGCTAAACTCATTCTTCGTTCTCCTTATTTCGCCAACTCAAATCCCAAAATAAAAGCTGGGATAGCTCCGATGAAGATGCCACCAAAGACATACCACCAATCTTTAGCATGTTGATAGGCTTGCTGCTCTTTGTTGAGTCTGGGCATTATCGGTGGCATTTTCATTCTTCGCTCTCCACCTTCCAGTGCTTAATATTGGTTTGGACATCCTCGCCTAGCTCTTCCAGGTGAACCATCAAGTTTCCA
>VMHT01131033.1_pt1 | contig 17652 bp, 38 predicted proteins | sample 4693611 | NCBI WGS metagenome assembly VMHT01 (sample SAMN12280063, study PRJNA550983) | marine metagenome | isolation source: seawater sampled from same location over 5 years 0.02-0.2 micron viral filtrate | place: USA: collected off the coast of southern California halfway between the port... ...
GAAGCATATGATAAGTTTATAACTTATGCACATCAATATCGTTTATTTGGTAAAGGCGACCAGTATGAATTAAAGAAACTTTTATATCTGACACTAGTTAATGTAAATATACTAGAAGGCATTAGATTTTATGTATCATTTGCTTGTTCGTTTGCATTTGGTGAATTAAAACTTATGGAAGGTTCTGCTAAGGTTATATCTCTAATTGCTAGAGACGAAAATTTACATCTTGCAGTATCACAAAACATCATAAATAATTATCGTAAAAAAGAAAATGATAAAGAAATGCTTAAGATTATGAAAGAATGTGAACAACAAGTTTACGATATGTACGATACGGCCGTACAACAAGAAAAAGATTGGGCAAAATATTTGTTCAATCAAGGTTCTATGATTGGCCTAAATGATATATTACTTAATCAGTATGTAGAATATATGGCAAATAAAAGAATGAAAGCAATTGGTCTTAACGCTGTTTATGACCAACCCACTAATCAAAATCCATTACCATGGACACAACATTGGTTAAATAGTAGAGGACTTCAAAACGCACCACAAGAAACTGAGATAGAAAGTTATATTGTTGGTGGCATAAAACAAGATGTTGAAAAAGAAACATTTAAAGGATTTAAACTATGAAGAACCCTAATTTAAAAACTGTATGTGAAAATTGCTCAGCAACATACATAGTAAGACACGATTTACCAGAAGATTATATAGAACAATATTGTCCATTCTGTGGCTCTGAACACGAAGAAGTTGAAGAAACGGTGACAGACATTGATGACAACTGGGACTAAATGGATATATAAAGGTAAAGTAGTTGAAGAACTTCCACTTGATTGTGAGGGGTTCGTTTATCTTATTACAAATCTAACAAATAACAAAAAATACGTTGGTAAGAAACTTGCAAGATTTAAAGTTACCAAACCACCACTCAAAGGTAAGAAGAATAAAAGACGTTCTACTAAAGAGAGTGACTGGAGAACCTATTGGGGTTCTTCTGAACACCTCAATGCAGATGTTAAAGAAATAGGCGAAGAACAGTTCACTAGAGAGATATTACACTATTGTAATAGTAAAGGAACACTTAGTTATCTTGAGGCAAAAGAACAGTTTGATAGACAAGTTCTCTTAACAGACGAATATTATAACGGTATTATCAATGTTCGTATCGGTGGTTCGAGTATTTTGAGAGAATCCCTTAAAAATAAATTAAAATAATTCCAATTAATTTATAAACCATTGATTTTACAACGTTTTTTTGATGGAATAATGCTTGACAAGTCCTAGTATTCTTAGTATAATATACTTATATTATGAAAAAACACACAAAGGACTACACTATGCAAAAATTCAAATTATATCAGATACATACGACCAAAGAAGAAGACGACCTTATCAATGCGAAAGGTCATGATGCAGTTGAAAAACACTTTATGCACATAAACATGACTTTTAATGATAATGTTGACCTTCTTGCAAAAGAAGCACTTGACAAAGATTATTATTCTCATGTTAGTAATATTACTGCTAGAAGTCTTGAAGATGTCTTTCAAGTTGGTAACGTGGGACCAGAATCACAAATAGAAAGATTTGCAAATACTGATATGTATTCTGTAAGTGTTGGTGATATAGTTGAAGACAAAGAAACAAAAAGAAAATTTGTTGTTGCAACTATGGGTTTCAAGGAGGTTGCGTAATGTACTATGTAAACTTTTACGAAGTAGAATGGGTTGTAAGTTTTGAATTTCTGCCAGCCGCATTTGCTTATGGTAAGAGAGTTCTTAATGACCCTAAACAAGGTCACAAATTTGTAGTCATGGACGAAGATGGTTATTTTATGAAAGATAATTCTGTAAAGAAGGAAGAGAAGTGGGCAGTATGAAGTATTTTTTAGATTTAGTAGGAACATGGATAGTTAATGGTATGGCTATACTTGTAGGATTATGGATGCTATATGTAATACTTATGGCTGTGTTAAATACAATAGGAGTAATAAATGCTTAAATTGATAAAGTTTTTAATTATGATTTGTATATTAGTGTGGGCAAATCTCTTTCTAACCCTGTCTTCTGCTTTTGCTAGTGACATGAACGAAGCAATTGCTGGTCATGTAATTCAACAAAAATTACAAGGCAATTCAGTTGACTCTTCTGTATTCGAAGCTGAAATGGCAAGACTTGCTCATAATTATGCTCTTGACACAATATCAATTTTACAAAAATATTTGCCATCTATGTTAGATAGTATCTCAGCAGAGTTGAGAGCAAAGGCAGATAAAGAATATAAGTGTAATTTACAATCAGATGAATACAAAAATAAGGACTGTAGATAATGTTTCATGTAGTTTATTCTAGACACTATTGGGATGTTGACCATCAAGATGGTGATAGTATGTTTTCAAATACTTGGACTCTATACAGAAATGTATCGTATTCTCAAATAGGAGATATGCAAGGTAAAATACTTATCATGAAAGCAAAGGCTGATAAAGCATATGCAAAGGCAGAAAAGAAACGAAGACAACAAGAGGATCCTGAACAGTTTGAAAAGTCCGAAGTTTATATCGTAGATGATAGAGATTATTTTAAAACATATAAGGATGTATATCCTGATGTTTACAATGGACCTGTTGGTCTGATACCAGCAAAAGAAGATTACTATTATAATTATGGTCAAAAATCTGATTTCATGTTATTGAAAGATTTTGATGAAGAATATACATGGTATGCTAAAGACTGGACACAAGAACAGATTGTAGACGAGTACAAGAAAAGAGAAGCTTGACAACTATACTAATATAGTATATAATTATATTATTAACGAGGATATATTATGGGTTTATTTTATGTACATATACCTAAGAGTTATGGTAAGAAGAAGAAGAAACTACCAAACAGTTTAGGTATGAAGAAAATGAGTAAGTCGCCAAAGATGCAAAAATTATTAAAGGCGAGAGCACAACACAGAAAATTTCTAATTAGTCACGGTATCAATCCTGATAGAAACCTTTCTGATATCAGAAAAGAAAATCAAAATCGTTCAATATTTCGTGATACACCTTTAGTTCAAAAATCTGCCGATGTTGACAACAATATAAAATCAATTGACCATTCTAAATTTAATGGTTCAGGTGGTACTAAACCAAGTCACAATTGGCGTCTAGAAGAATCTAAAAACTTTACAGTTGCACCTGCTTATAATAAAGGTGCATATCAAGTCATTAGTCGTAAAGACGTGAAAGATATAGGCAGATGAGCGACCTATTATTATTCTGGCTTATGCTCTTGACATTTGCAGTTATCTATAGTATAATAACATGAGTATACAAAAGAAAACTTATGATATTGTCTACTATGACGAGAACGGTGATAAAGAAGTTATCTATAGTTGCTCTACTTTCGAAGAAGCAACAGCAGTTTACTTTCAATGGACAGAAGGTGATATAGATGGACAGAAAAATATGAGTTATGATATCGAAGAGAATTACATTGTTTAGAATATTAATTATATCATTACTACTAACTAGTTGTGGTAATAAACAAATACTACCAACACCGATTAGTGAGTTAAATACAATTAGAAACTTATTTAATTTTATAGACTTTGTAGATGATGAAGAAGAAACAGAATGGGAAGAAGAATATAATGTTTCTTCAGGAATAAATACTTCAGGTATAATTGAAGCTGAAACTTTAGAGGTTGACGAGAACGGAGAAGCACATCTTGTCGGCCCTAAAGATAAAGAAATATATTTTTATAATCGAGATGTTTGGATTGCAGGAGAGTAAATATGTGTGAAAGACGAGACCAAGATTGGATTAATCCACCTGAACCAAAAGAAGAAATTGAACCTGATATAGATGCTATTGGTGATGAAATGTGGTTAAGAAAAAAAGAACAAGAAGAACAAGAAGAGAAAGATGATTAGATTAACTATATTAATAATACTTGCTTACTACATAAGTGGTTGTAGTATGAATACAGTTAAATCGCATCTAGGTACGGCTGGGGGTGCAGTAGCAGGTTATACTACTTGTGCAGGATTACTTCAAGCAAATATGCCTATATCGGCTGCTTGTAGTGTAGTCGGTGCCGTATGGGGTGCAAAGTTTTATTATAAAAATGATATGAATACACATACAGCAATATTTGTAGATACATTAAACACAGCACCAGGCAAAAGGTCTCATACAAGTTGGGGTAACTCTGCTAATGGTAATTGGGGTTCTATAACAATCAATAGAACTTATGTAAAAAATAGTGCTAGATGTAGAGAATATACTTCAGTTATTAGTATCGAACATTCTTGGCCTATGAATGGCATATCAAGAGAGAGTGAGACAGGAACAGCCTGTCAATTACCAGACGGGCGTTGGACAATAAAGGAGAGTACAAACTCATGAACATAGATGAAAAACCAGAAAGTTTAGTAGATAAAGTATTAAGGTGGCATGAAGATAGAAACTTAATCGAAGGTTCTACTGATAAAGACCAAGTGTTAAAGTTGCAACAAGAACTTGGCGAGTTGAGTGATAGTGTTTGCAAACAAAAAGATGTAAGAGATGACCTAGGTGACATGATGGTTATTATGTTAAACATTATGAAAAGAAATGATGTTACATGGGAGGAATGTTTACAGGTAGCATATGATGATATCAAAGATAGAAAAGGTAAAATGGTTGATGGTGTTTTTGTTAAAGAGAAAGATGATTTTTTTACTGCTGAAAAATATGATTTCTCAAACTGGTCGGATTCTTAATGCAAGACCCTAGAACATCAATGTTATATTCAATGTTACTATTAATAATATTGTTATTAATGTTTAAGTCATGTGCCTATGCAGGTGATAAATCACAATGGTTAAATGATAACCCTTGTATGATAAAAGTTATAATTAAAGAGAAGTGTTTAGATAGACAATGTCTAATAACAGAAACAACAAAAGAAGAAATTGTAAAATGTAAAGACGGATATGACGGACCTAATTACTGGGAATTATTCGCTCAATTTTATTATGCAGATTTGACAGTTCCTGCTTATTGCAGAGAAGTGGCAAGACCAGACCATCCTTTTAAAACACCTGGGATGGTTTGTTTAAATGAACATGGTGTTTGGGAGACGAAGTAATGTATAAACTATTAGTTACTATAACTTGTATAGTTATGTTGACGTTACATTGGGGTGAATTTTCTGAGAAAGTAAACTTAGCAAAATTTTTAAGAATAACAGATAATGTTATAAATGAAGTGAAGGAGTAAAATATATGATAAAGACATTATTAGTTGCTTTGGCAACAATTACTTTGGCAAGTTGTAGTAGTAACACTTACAAAGTTGAACAAGAAGCAGATTTAAAGAATGGCCGTTTATTAGATGAAGTACCACAATGGTATATTGATGCTTCAGTTAGTGAAGGTTTTTTTGATAGAGGTACTGAAAGTAATTATATCTATTCAGTAGGTCAAGGGTCGAGTCCCGATTTACAATTAGCAATTCAAAAGGCATTGTTAGTTGCAAAAGCAAGTCTTGCTGACCAGATGCAAGGCGAAATGAATCAAAGAAGTGAACTATATACTACTGAGATTGGTTCAAATAAAAACAAAAAAGTTGCTTCGAAAATCGAAGACACAATTGTTAATGTAGTTGCAAAGACTATGGTTCAAGGTTATGAGCAATGGGAGAAAGCAGTATATGAAACACCTTATGGTCAGTACAGAGTTTATCTCGGTCTGAAAATGGGTATCGGTGATGCAAATAAACTTGCCGATTATATTGCTGAAAATGCAAATCAAGATATTGATATTGATGTATTAGCAGAAGAGGCGATAGAGGAGGTACTATAGATGATTACAGTTTACAGCAAACCAAACTGTCCATATTGTGAGAAGGCCAAGTATTTATTAGAAACTCTTGGCCTACAGTATGAAGAGAAGATTGTAACCAAAGATTTGTCTATTGATGAATTGTATAAAGTGTTAGGAAAACAAGTTAGAACTATACCACAAATAGTCATGAATGATGTTCATGTGGGTGGTTATAATGAGTTAAAAGAACATTTTCTTAATGAAGGAAAGATAAACTTTAAAGGTGAAAAAATATAGTAAAGGTACATAAATAGTAGCATGATAAACTTTCAACAATACATATCTGAAGGCGTTTACGACCCAAATATATTCAAAGCGTTCTTTCTTGCAGGAGGTCCTGGTTCAGGTAAATCATGGGTTTCTGAAAGAACATTAATGGGTATGGGTTTAAAAGTTATCAATAGTGATAACATGTTTACGTTTGCCTTAAATAAAGAAAAAATGTCATTAAATATGGCAACAACAGATGCAAAAGAAATTGCAAGACGTGATGAAATAAGAAAAAAGGCAAAAGCAAGAACTGGTGTACAGTTAAGAATTGCATTAGAAGGTCGTTTAGGTCTCATACTAGACAGCACAGCAAGAGATGTTGCAAGAATAGAATCAGAAGCAAACACAATGAAACATATCGGTTATGATGTACATATGGTGTTTGTAAATACAAGTTTAGATGTTGCTCTTAAAAGAAATCAAATGAGAACAAGAAAAGTACCAGATGCTATTGTGATACAAAACCACAAACAAGTGCAACAAAATATAGGTAAGTTACAAAACCTATTTGGTCATGCTAATTTTATTATTGTAGATAATAATAAAGTTGCTGAAGATGTAAACCCTAAAGTATATAAAGCAATACGAAGAATGATTAATAAGAAACCTACATCATATCAAGCGATATCATGGATAAAGAGAGAACTACAAAAGAAAAAGAGAGGTTAAATGCCAAAGAAGTCAAACGTAATACAGTTTCCGACAAACAGAGCTAATAAGAATAGTAAACCAGTAAGACCAGAATTATCAGAAGAAGAACATCTACAAATCAAAGAAAATTTATTCATTGACCAATTAACAGAAGAATTTGCTTTAGATTTTATTCATGTATTACAAGAGAACGCTGTCGATACTAAGAAAGATTTATTTCTAAAAGACCTAGCAATAGTAGTTGAAGCTATTAAGAGTTTATTAAAAAGAGACTTTGACGGCAAACATGCAATGCAGAATATCTCTGATAATATCGTAAAAATCAAAACACTTAAAGACGGCAGAAAAATTACTGAAATTAATTATGGTAATGTTGTTCTTAAAAAACAAAAACCAAAGAAAAATGATAGTCTACACGAGTCAAGAAACAAAGAAATTCTAAAAGACGAAGAAGAAAAAGAAGAAATAGAAGTAGAATTCACATTGGATCCTGATATAAAACTGGATTAATGCTTGACATCATGTCAATATATTGATATAATAATATTATGACAAGAGAGAAGTTAGACGATAAAATCAAAGCACTTAATTCTACCAGAGTGTTTAAAAAGATAACACCAAAAGGCGATATATCTTGGTATGTTAAATGGGTTTCATGTATATTTTTACTTGTTGCAGCCTGTTTCAGAGCAATTGGTGAGTTTAATACAGTTGACTTATGTTTTAGTTTTTTAGGTGTAGTAGGTTGGCTTTGGGTAGGAATATTATGGCATGACAGAGCAATTATAATGTTGAACGGTGCCTTATCTACACTTTTATTAGTAGGAATTTTAAAGGCGGTTATATAATGATTATAGTTGACATCAATCAGATAATGATATCGAACCTCATGGTTCAAATCAATGGCAGAGATGCACCTGAATTAAATGAAGACCTTGTTAGACACATGGTTTTAAATTCACTTCGTGCTCACAATAAAAAATTCAGAAAAGAATATGGTCAAATGGTTATTGCTTGTGATAGTAGTAATGTATGGAGAAAAGAAATCTTTCCTAATTACAAGGCAGGTAGAAAAGCAAATAGAGCAAAATCTGAACACGATTGGTCTTTAATATTCGATATCATATCTAAAGTTAAAAATGAAATCAAAACATTTTTGCCTTACAAAGTTATAGAAGTAGATACAGTAGAGGCAGATGATATAATTGCTGTCTTAACTAGTAACAAACAATGGGCTGAAAAGGTACTTATATTATCAGGTGACAAAGACTTTATACAATTACATAGTGATAACGTAAAACAATATAATCCTGTACTAAATAAATTTGTAGGTAAAGACGAGAATCCAACTTTATATCTCAAAGAACATATACTAAAAGGTGATAGAAGTGATGGTATACCAAATGTATTATCAGATGATAATGTGTTTGTTGAAGGTAGAAGACAAAGACCTCTAAGTAAAAAACGTATAAATAGTTGGATAGAAGAAATTTCTATGACCTTTACTGAAGAAGAGCAAAGGAATTACAACCGAAATCGAACATTAATTGATTTAAGTTGTATACCTCATACACTTGAGGATAAAATTAATAATGAGTTTTTGAATGTGAAAGTAGCAACTAGAGATAAAATTCTAGGTTACTTTATAAACAAAAAACTTAAAACTTTAATCGAGTCAATAGATGAATTTTAGACTCGAAAGAACTGTTAAGGAGAATATAAAACATGGCAATAATTAGAAGAAATCCAGATGGAAGTATAGCAAGTCAAGAAGGTTTTGACAACAACCAAGTACCAACACAATCCCACCCAGCATTAGCAAATAGAAGAGGTATGGCTGCAATGGCAGAAGCAGGCAGAGCTGTACCACCTTTAATGAGTGAGATTGCTACAAAAATAAACAACGCAAAAGATAAACCTAGAAAACTAAAAGTATTAAGAGACAATGATACTGTAGCATTAAGACAAGTTTTAAAAGGTGCTTTTGACCCAAAGATAGAATGGTTATTACCAAAAGGTGATGTACCATACACAAAGAATGACGCACCAGTAGGAACAGAACATACTCAGTTAAGACAAGAAGCAAAAAGATTATATCTGTTTACAAAAGGTGGCGACAATACTTTATCTAGTAATAAAAGAGAAACAATTTTCATTCAAATGTTAGAAGGATTATCTGCTGATGAGGCAGAGTTTTTAGTAACAGTTGTAAACAAAAAAGTCAACAACAAATACAAAGGTTTTACTGGCAATTTAGTAAAAGAAGCATTTGGTTGGAATGATGACTTTATGAAAAATGAATAAACTAATAACATTATTATTATTAACATTAACACCAACTCTATCACTGGCAGATAAAAAAGGGTATTTCTATGGGGTTAAGTTTGACCATAAAGATAGTAAAACTGATTCTAATACCCTTGGTGTAGAGTATGGTAAACACATACATGATTGTTTAGATATAAAAGTATCAACTAATCATACCGACAAAAAAGATACCTCTCGTTTTGAGATAGGCCCAAAATTCAAACATAAATTCAATAAAGATTGGTCAAGTAGTTTATATGTGGCAATAGGACAAAAGTTTACCACGTATGATAACAATAGTTATTGGGTAATGACTCCAGGAATCAAAAAGAAAATCAACGAAGATTGGAGTTTAGGAACTAGTATAAGATTTCGTGATAGTGTCGATACTAGTCTTGAACAGAGCGATAGAACTTACGGTATTAAACTAGATAAACATTGGCAAGATTTCACAGTAAGTACTCGTTATAGAATGAAACGTGGTGACAGTAATTATAACGCTATAGGGGTCGGTCTCAAGTACGAATTTTAGTGCTTGACATCTATCCCATTATAGTGTATTATATAAGTATATTAACAAATTATGAGAGATAATGCTTAGTTTAGATGAATTAATAATTATGTTGGGTCTTGCAATAAGTGACCCATCACTACCAATTGAAAAACCAAATACTGCTTATGTAGACCCAATTCAAGCAACTTGTCTTGCAGACAATGTTTACTTTGAATCTAGAAATCAAGGAACTGCTGGTTGGAATGCAGTTATTTCAGTAACAATGAATAGAGTAAAAGACAAAAGGTTTCCAAATACTGTTTGTGAAGTAGTTAAACAAGGACCTACAAGAGAGTCTTGGAAACAGAATGGAACTTTCTACCCTATCAAACACAAATGCCAATTTTCATGGTACTGTGATGGTAAGGCAGATAATATACACGAAAATAATATGAAGATATATAAGAAAATATACAATCTATCATATCTATCTTTAATTAAAGATACTCCAATACTAGACATTACTGATGGTGCAACTCATTATCATGCAGATTATGTAACACCAGCATGGGCTCGAACTAAAACAAAGACAGTAGAAATCGGTGACCATATATTTTACAAATGGGAGAAAAAATGAAAAAGAAATCAAAAAATATTAAAATGGAATACAATGGGTCTTTAGAAATATTTTGGCGAAGGGTTGCCAGTTTACATAAGGCATATGAAAAGGCCAAGAATAAAGATATGAAAAATGTTTGGAAACAAAAGATGATGGAGTTAATGAGAAAACTTCAAGAGGTTGACAAAAAAGAATTAAACTGATATAATACTACTATGAATATATTTTATTTACATAATGATACAAAAACTTGTGCCGAACTTCATGTTGATAAGCACGTGGTGAAAATGATTGTTGAATATGCTCAGTTACTATCCACAGCAAAACGAATGACAGATGGCATTAAATATGAAGCAAAATCAAAAACAGGCAGACGAGTACAAAGATATCGACTCGAAAATCCTAACGAAGAAGCAACAGTTTACAAAGCGGTACATTACCACCATCCTAGTGCTGTTTGGGCTCGTTCTTCTTCTCAACACTATAACTGGTTGTACTCATTGTTCATCGAGCTTGGAAGTGAATATACCTGGCGTTACAAAAAACAGCACAGCACTATTCAACTGCTCGAAGAAGTTCTAAAACACCCACCAGTTAATTTAAAAGATAACGGTTGGGTAGAACCACCTCCTGCTATGTCTCATTATCCACAATGCATAGTACCTGGTGATAGTATTCAATCATATAAAAACTACTATATAGAAGCAAAGGCTTATTTTGCAAAGTGGACATCTAGACCAACACCAGTATGGTTTAGTGAGGCAGTAAAGTAAAAATGACAGATATGGAAAAAGATTATCTAGTTTGGCTTCTAAGTGAGATGCAAATACCAAATATCCCTTGGAATGATGAACTAAAGTTTGCAGTTCAGATGCTAACGAAAATGCACCAAAATAAGGGGGTACTATGATATACGAACAGCTCTTAACGCCGCCTAGCGGGCGGCTATGAGACGGCAAATTAGGAGAAATACATACAAATGCCAACATATAGACTAAAAAACTTAAAAACAGGTAAAATCTACGAGGACTTTATGTCTATCTCAGATATGGAAAAACTCAAAGATGATAAGAATATAAAACTAATGACACCGACTCAGATGAACATTGTATCGAGTGTCGGTAGTGTTGATAGTCATACTGATAATGGTTGGAAAGAGAATATGGCCAGAATTTCAGAAGCACACCCTAGTAGTCCACTTGCTGAACGATATGGTAAAAGAAGTGTAAAAGAAACTCAGACTAAAAATGTGTTAGAAAAACATAGAAACCGAAAGTCTAAAGATTAGGTACGATAAATATAAATGATACTATCGAGAAACTACAACACCCCAGCAATGGATACGAAGTTTAGTGGTCACTCCGATAATGTATCGGACGTGTGTGTAGCTACGCATTACAATTAAAGGAAATACATATGGCAAACTTTGACTTTTTAGAAGGATTTGAAGGTGACGGCGATTGGGGTTTTACTTCAGTCAAAGAAAAACCATCAGAAGAACAATCTAAACAAACAGAAACAGTAGTAAAACAAACAGCAGATAGTACTGCTAAGGCGGTCTCTAGCGATATAGTAAGTAAATTAGATACTAAACTAGATAGAGTTATATCTCTAATTAGTGCTACTAAAACAGCAGTAAGCGACAAGAATCAAGTTGACTTAGACATTGCTAAAAAGCAAATGGATGATGAATATGATTTAAGAAAAGATAATTTAGGTAAGGAACAAAAAGAAAAGTTTGCTCAATTAGAAAAACTTATCATACCTCTACTAGTTAAATTGGCAAAATCACCAGAAGCATATATACATTGGCCTAACAGAGGTCAAGTAATTGAAGCTCAAGTTAAAAAGATTATAGCAATTACAAGGGGAAAATAATGAAAAGTAATTATGATAAGTGTTTAGAAACAATCTTACACCACGAAGGTGGTTATGTAAATCACCCTAAAGACCCAGGTGGCGAAACAAACCTAGGTGTTACAAAAAGAGTGTATCAAGAACATGGTGGTACTAAAGATATGAAAGATTTAGTAGTCGAAGATGTTGCACCAATATACAAGAAAGGTTATTGGGATAGAATAAAAGGTGACGATTTACCTGGCGGTCTAGACCTTTGTGTTTTTGATTTTGGTGTAAATGCAGGACCTGCTCGTGCAGCTAAGTTTTTACAATCAATGATTGGCACTAAAGTTGATGGTGGCATTGGTCCTAATACTTTGGCAAAAGTAGAAGAATATATCAGAGAAAATGGCGAACACGAAGCCGTAAATAAGTATCAAGAAATGAGACAAAGATATTATACTGAATTGAAAACTTTCGATACTTTCGGTAGAGGTTGGACTAGACGAGTTGACGAAACTACAAAATTAGCGCTTGACATTATCTAATAAACCTGTTATAATATTCGTATGATTGATTATATCGCAATACTGTTAGTGATATTAATACTATTAAATTATTTGGAGTTATAATGAATAAAATGAACGCCTTTCTAAACGAAAAATATGATATGAAAACGTTTACTCATATCCCGCTCAAAACTCAATTACCAGAAATACATACTGAAACAATCAATAGAAAAAGATACTATGTTACTCCAGAGGGTAAAAAGTATCCTTCGATTACAACTGTTCTATCGGGTAGAAACAATGAAGGTCTAGTCAGATGGCGTGAGTCAGTTGGTAATGATGTTGCAAATCAGATAATGAGAACAGCTGCTAAAAGAGGTACTGCTGTACACCAATTAGTCGAAGACTATTTAAATAATGACGAACTATCTAATCAAGATGTTTTACCAACAGCACTATTCACTATACTCAAACCTGAGTTAGATAACATAAGTAATATCAGATTACAAGAGGGTGGTCTATACAGCGACTCCTACGGCGTTGCAGGTCGTGTTGATTGTATTGCTGATTACAAAGGTGAACTATCTGTAATAGATTTTAAAACTTCTACTAAAGAAAAGAAAGAAGAATGGATAGAAAACTATTTTATTCAAGGTTCTGCTTATTGTGAAATGTACGAAGAAAGATTTAATCAACCAATAGATAAAGTTGTAATTCTTGTAGTTACTGAAAATGGCGGTATACAAACATTTACAAAATCAAAACAAGATTACTTACCTTTATTAAAAACAGCAATAAAGGAATTTAATGAAGCAAATTCTTAAAAGATGGATGTTTATATTAAGTATCTACTTTACTAATATATACTTTTGGATATTAATAGGTTTTATATCTGTAATATTATTATCTTTGTTTATGATTACAAATGGGCAGGCTCATCATTCTTTTGGTCCTGTCGGTCAACTTACAAACAATCCTGAAATAGGTGAATCAGAACCTACACCAAGATATAACACTCAAATGGTAAGAGAAATGATACCTGTTTTTTGTGGTGATACTGGTTATGCATTTGATACTTCTACAATGCTAGGAGAAAAACAAATATTAGTAGGCGAAATAAAAACAAATGGTTCACCACAAAGTGAAGTTCGAGGTTTTTTATCTTTTGGTCACAATTCAGATAATAATACTGGTACCTTTTTTATAACAATACCAGATGGTGGAATAAATTACGAAAGTATAACTTGTGTATTAGGTTATGGTATGAACTGGAAGTTTTTTAGTAAAGATGGCTTTGAAATTAATTTCAAATCTGATTTCGTACAATCTGATATTACACAAGATTAGCTTGACATCAAGTCAACTACCTGATATAATGATGAAATTAAATTATAGGATGTTTACACATGAGTACAATCACACCAAACAAATTTGCTTTACTTATTGAAGATATGGTAAAAAAGAAAAGAGTTAGTTATATGGATGCTGTCGTTATGTATTGTGCAGAACATCATATAGACCCTTCAGGAATAAAGTCAATGATTAACAAGAGTCTCAAAGAAAAGATAAAGTATGAAGCACAACAAATGAATATGCTTAAAGAAAAAGAAGCACAATTACCAATATAAGGATACCATATGCTTGAGTTTTTTATAGGAATAATATTAGGTATGCTTATCATAGACATAATGTTTGCTTGGCATTTTGGCGTTATAGAACACATGGTACAAAAAGCAAAACTAAGATACAAATTATATAGAGCGAGGAGATAGTGAATGGTTTCGAAGTTTATAAAGTCTATCTGGCAATCAAACTCCACTTCACGAGTAAAAAACAATCTTACGACTTTCATAAACACAACGGCAGAACGACTGCAAGATTGGAAACATTTACTAAAAGAAGGGATAGGTATTTCTTTCATAAGCTTTCTAAATCTTATAATGATAAGTCTATTGTTGATTACTTCCTTAGTAATTTTGTCTCTAATACTAATATATGGGTTGGTGACATCATTGGCAAATCTGGTGATGAAGTATACAAACAATGGTCGAAAAAAATAGAAGCACTACATTATTATTATGAACAAGACATTGATTATATTATAGAGAGAATGACAACAAAAGATATAAAGTTTAATGATTTGTTTTTATCACCAGATGGTCAACACCCAATTATTGTAAAAATGTTTTTATCAAAAAAGATAAACTTTGAAACATTAATAATACTTGATGATATATTAAGATTTACAAAAAGACTAAACAAAGATATTACAGAACAAGTATTATGGCCTAAACTGTTTGATAGAATGAAAAGATACAAACCTTTTTTATCATACAATATTACAAAGTATAAAATATCATTGAGAAATAAAATTAAAGAACATGAGTAAAGAAAACTTTATATTAGCATTTGAAATAAAAAATGAAGAGTTACTAGATGGTCTTATTGACTATCATAAAAACAATAGCGAATACAAATATAAAAGTGAACAGGTCACTCATGATGCAACAACTAAAACGTCAACCGATGTCAATGTTCAGTTTGTATCTAACAATAAATATATTAAAGATTACACAGGTTATCTTGTAAGTGGGTTAAAGGCATATCATGAAAAGTATGAACACTTTAATCCTGAGTTATGTATTCAAGAAGGTTTCAATATACAACACTACGGCCCTGGGCAGGGATATAGAAGTTGGCATAATGAAAGACCTGAGTATCAATTAAATCAAAGAGCTTTAGTTTTCATGACATATTTAAATGATGTACCTGATGGCGGAGGAACAGAATTTGCATATTATCCAGACTTGAAAATAAAAGCACAAAAAGGCTTAACTTTATTATGGCCTACAGATTTCACACATACTCATAGAGGTGTTATTTCTCAACATGAAAAATATATTATTACAGGTTGGTTTCATCATCTTGGTGTTGCAGAAACTAAAGCAACCATAGTAGATAAATTGAGAAGGATAAACAAATGATAGATGATAAACAAGTAAGAGTACAAGTAAATACATTAGGAGAAATAGTTGTCAAAATGACAATGCCTAAAGCATTTATTGACGAGATTAATAATATCTATGACGAGAATAAAAAGAATACACTAGACTGGACTGAAAAACTTGCAGGTAAAATTAAAGAAGAAAACTTAGTTAATCATTTAATGACTGATAAATTAAAAGGCACTTTTCAAATGTGCTTTCAAGAATATCTAAACAGGTCAGGTTTAGTAATAAGAAAAACACATCAAACAGTTTTAGACAATGTTTGGATAAATGATATGTATGCAGGTGAATATAATCCTGCTCATTTTCATACTGGTCAAAATTCAGATGTAGGTCTTTCGTCTGTATTATTTTTAAAAACACCTGATACATATGGTGAAGAAATAGTTAATCCTGGAAGTCCATCAAATGGACATTTAGATTTTATAGGTGGTGCTCAACATTCACTGGCGATATCACAACTTAGAGTAAATCCTAAAGTTGGTGATTTTTTTATATTTCCATATACACTAGTGCATCTTGTTTATCCATTTAGTGGTACAGACCAAGTGAGAAGAACGTTATCATATAATTGTGATTTATTACCTAAAGCAATGGTAAAAACAAAATAGGAGGTTATGTGTTCGGAGATATAAAAGTACCTTTTAATAGTGTTATGTTATACAACGTAGCAAAGTTAAAAGAAGGTGTTACACTAACAGACGTTGAAGAACATCTAGGTACAATGTGTAACATAGTAAAAAACAAATACAAAGGGTTTCTTGCTGGTCAAGTTTTTGAGTATGCTGGTTTTGTGAGTGCAGAAGGTTCAGTTGGTGATTATGGGGCCGAAGGTAATCACATTGCAATTATTACATACTGGACATCTTTTGAAGAACATGAAAGAAGTCACGCAGATACAGATTTTAAAAATGAGTTTTGTAAACTGTTAGAGTTTTGTGAAGATACAAAAGAACTTGGTTATAAACTAATGTGGCAAGGCGAACAAGAGTTAGATAATGTATACAAAGAAACAGTTGAGATAGACGATAGACGATTTATAGAAGCTAAACGCTTTCATATTACACCAGAAGGCAAAAGATATCCAGTAATTACACAAGAAGAATTAGATAAATTAGATGAATAAAGTTGGCTAAAGATGCTTGACAGGTGTCAGATTTTCTGTTATAATAATGTCATATGCAAGTAAAATTTCATATAAATAGTAATGTCGACTTATACAGACACATACAAATACAATCATACATACATAGGAGATAATATGAATACAAGTATTGCGGCCCTAAAAAGGTCAAAGTCTAATCTAGACACCCTCATAGGCGAACTTAACAAAGTTGCTGAACCTCAAAAACAACAATCAAACTCATATCAAGATGATAGATTCTGGAAACCAGAACTAGATAAATCTGGTAATGGTTATGCTGTATTAAGATTTTTACCAGCAGTTAAAGACGAAGATTTACCATGGGCAAGATTATGGTCTCATGCGTTTCAAGGTCCTGGTGGCTGGTTTATTGAAAACAGTTTAACAACACTTAACAAAAAGGATCCAGTTAGTGAATCAAATAGTTTACTATGGAATTCTGGTGTTGAGGCAGACAAGGAAATTGCAAGAAAAAGAAAACGTAAGTTATCTTATATTGCGAATGTTTTAATTGTTAGTGATTCTAAGCATCCTGAAAATGAAGGTCAAATAAAACTATTTAAATTCGGTAAGAAGATTTTTGATAAGATTACTGAAGCGATGAAACCTGAATTTGAAGATGAAAAACCTATCAACCCATTTGATTTCTGGGAAGGTGCAAACTTTAAACTGAAAATCAGAAAAGTTGATGGTTACTGGAATTATGATAAATCAGAGTTTGATAGTCCATCTACTATTAAAGAGAATGATGAGGCTATAGAAGAATTGTGGAATAAACAATATCCACTAAAACCATTTCTGGCACCTGAGAACTTTAAGTCATATGATGAGCTAAAAGCAAAACTTGATAAAGTTTTAAGTGGCGTTAGAAATACTGGTACTGCTGAAGATGTTATGGACCCACCTACAACACCAACAGTTAGTTCACCAGTTGTAAATGAAA
>VMHT01156771.1_pt1 | contig 17650 bp, 15 predicted proteins | sample 4693611 | NCBI WGS metagenome assembly VMHT01 (sample SAMN12280063, study PRJNA550983) | marine metagenome | isolation source: seawater sampled from same location over 5 years 0.02-0.2 micron viral filtrate | place: USA: collected off the coast of southern California halfway between the port... ...
AGGTACTATACTACCAGGATTAGGGTTTAAAGCTGGTCAAATTGACTTGATATTAAACAGTAAGGGTGCTAAGTTATACAGCAAACATGCTGGTAAAAAAGCATTAAGAGATAGAAACTTCTCTTACGTTAGTCCTGCAGAATCAGCATTAACTGAATTAGTAGGTGAAGCACAGGCAAAAACTCTTGTTGAAAATATGAACAAGAATCCTGAATCACCAACATCTATAGATACAAGTCTTTTAGGAGATGCTGATATTAAGAATATGCAAAATGAAATAGCTGTTATAGAGCTGTTGCATAAACTAGAAGGTGTAGGTCAAGATGTTTATACATTAAACAATTTACTTGGTCAGCATAAAACTGTGCCAACAAACGCACAAGAAGCTATTGAAATGCAAGAAGAAATAAATGATTTATTTGCAGGTAATTCAAGTATAAAAGGTGAAACAGCATTAAAATCTTTGTCATCTAATCCTGTAGTTCAATCGTTTAATAAAAGACTACAAACTACAATAGATATATATTCTAAAAATCAAATAACTGGTACACCTCATGCACTTGAAACTTTTGCTATGATAAAGCAAATGGTTGGTGGAGATGGCTTGTTTAAAACATTTAATGGTCAACAATCACAAGTTGTAAACGACTATGTTTTTGATTTTGTATTTAGTTTTGCTGACAAAATATCCAAAGCTGTAGGTACACACGCTACAGATAAAAATGGTAATATTACTACTACAAGTTTAATGGAACAACTTGATAGACTACAAAGAGAGTCTTTAGCTAGTGAAGAGCCTAATTTATTTATGGAGGCTATTACAATTAGAGAAAGAGACGGATTTGGAGGTGCAGAAAGTACATTCTATTTAGGTTTAAATAGAGAGTTTATTAATGAGTACACTAGACCTTTTGAAGTAGAAGCTATAAAAGCAGATTTTTCTAAATTAAAACCTGAAATACAAGAAATGTTTATAGCTGCTGATTTTTCATTAAACGGTGGTGGCTTAACAAACTCATCTGTATCTTTATTGTTTGACAACAATACTCTTATAGGAATAAGTAAATCTATAGATTCTAAACATCAACAAGTTTTAAATGAAATTCCTGGATCTATATCTGGATCTGAAATATTTGCAGAGTCTATTATTAAAAAGAATCCTGATATAGTAAGCACTATACAAAGAACTTACCCAGACAAAAAGACTGGTAAGAAAACAAATCTTTATGATGATTCTGTAAGTGGAACTTTTGGAGGGCAAGAGTTAAAATTAATTAACCCTAAGACTGATATACAAAAAAGTAGCATGAGAGCAAATAAAGCTCATTATGTAAAAATGCAAGATGGAAATAACTTTGCAATATACAAATGGGTTCCTGCTCCTGATAGTAAGTTTGATTCTAAAAAGTGGAAGCAAACATCTAAGAAGTATGGTAAATATGTTCTTGTTAGTCAAACTAAAAAAGGCGCCCCTAAAAATGTAAGTAACATTAAGAAATTTCAAAATCAAGCTCAAAACAGGCAAGCAATGACTGCTTTAATTTCTGCAGATAAATCTTCTAGTGGTAAACTACTTAAAAGAAGAATGAATAACTCTAAGTCTAGTACAGACCAAGGTTATGGTGGAGAGTATGAAATGTTTAACTTTAATGAGTATATATCTGATAAAGGTTATACTGTACAAGAAGTAAATAGGAACGAGTCACTCAAAGAATCATTAGAAAAACTCTATAGGCAGTATCAAGCAAATTTTAATTTAGCCCAGGAGTTCGACCAGAACATCGTTCAAGCTGGGAAACTTTCAAGTATTTCAGAAGGAAGATTAACTGATTACGCATTGCTATTTCAAAAGCTCGATCCTAGTGCAATATCTGGAGTTCACCAAGCTGTTGTAATAGAATTAGCTAAACGTGCAGGAGAAGCTCAGAAAGCAGCTCGTAACGGTATAGAGTGGACAGACAAGGGTGACATATCTTGGTTGCATGCTTGGTTTGGTTCTAATAACATTGCTGGTAACAGACCAGAAATCCAAAAGCTTGTTCGTGAGATGGAGAAAGAGTACGACATCTTTATGGATGAGAATATTAAATTCCAAAAAGAACTTGATCGTCTTACTAAAAATCTTATTAGAGATAGGCTCGGAGAAGGATTACCAATGGCAGGTAAAATTTGGAACTTTACAAAATGGTTTAGTGGTGGATTGAAAGAAAGCCAAAACAGCCAAGTGTACGGTAACATGTATGACAAGAAAGTATCTTTTATAAATGGCAAAGAAGTTCCTGAGCTTAAATTAAAAAGCAAAACTGATTTCTTAAAAACAAATCCTAGCAAAGCAGAAAGAGAGTTTTATAATTTCTTTAAAGAAACAACTGCTAAATATGGTAATATTACTAAAAGAGCTTTAGGGGAGAGATATAAAGAAGGGTACATACCACACATGAAGATGGGCTTATTAGGATCTATAAAGCAAAGAGGTATGTTTGGTTTGTATGATTACATGTTACAAGGAACAGGTGATATTGATGGGGTTAGAGTTAAGGGTGTGAATCCTGTAACTGGTAAGTCGGAAGTGCTACCTTTTCATGAGTGGAAGTATTTATACTACACAAAGAAAGGTGTAAAAACAGAAAGCAAATCTAATCAATTTAAAGCTGTAGCTAGTTTAGATATAATTAGAAAGCGCGCAGAAAAACTTGCTAAGTCTGGTAAGCACGAAGATGGTAAGCCTATTTCTAGAACAGAACAAGAAGTACACGGTATGATGGGTACAAATCTTATGTCAAGATTTACAAGATCAAGAGGTGTTTCTTCTGCAATGTTTGGTTCACAAGATTTAGGTAGAGCATTATCGCAGTATGTAAACACAACACTGTTTACTTATGGTAATGAAAACTTTAAAGGCTTTAAATCTATGGCTCCTTTACTTGACGGTGTTATTGCATACAATAAAACTAAAGGTAACAAGAACGCTGTAACATATTTAGAAAATGTTTGGAAGCGTGGATTCTATACTTTCCAAGATAGTCAAACAGGTTTAGGTAGATTAGCAGACAACGCTATACATAAATTAGTAAAGCTTACTCGTATAAGATACTTGTCTTTAGGATTTAGTGGTGGTGTAGGAAACTTAATGGTTGGTAAATACAATGAGTTTAGGTCTAAAGGTGGTAAAAAGTTTATTTCAGGTGAAGCTAGATATTGGGGCCAACGCAAAAAAGCTTGGGCTTTAATTAAAAAACAATTAGATCCAGAAAAGTTTGCATACGATTTAATACAAGGTAATGACAGTAGTGGATTTGATACTATAATGATGTCACCGTATATAGGTTCAGAACATTACATACAAGGAGCTGGTTTTGTAGGTCAATTTACAGATGCTGAATGGAATAGAATAAGTGAAGACGGAGATATACCTGCAGATATGAAAGACAAGGTAGATTTGTATATAGATAACGTAACAAGACAGCAAGGTTATGGTTACTCTAAAGCTGATCAGATTGGTATTGCTACATACTCTTGGGGTAAGGCAATAATGCAATTTAAGAAATGGGTTCCTACTGCTATATCAGAAAGATTTCAAAAAGAAACTGTTGATAGGTTTGGTCAGATGAGAGCAGGTAGTAACGCCACTGCATTTGCATTTGGAGCTGATTTTGCTAGAGGTATTATTTCTGGAGAAGAAAAAATGTCTGACTTTAGAAAGAAATTTAAAAATTTACCTGAACATAAGCAAGAAGCTGTTAGAACATTCTTTAGAGGAATGCAGGTTGTAAGTGCTTTAACGGCTATATCAATGTTGTTTGGTGATTCTGATGATGAAGATTTGAGAGGGTTAGCAAAATTTGCAGACGATACAGTAGATGATATAATGTTCTTAACAGACCCAAGAAGATTAAAATATATGGCAGAACCTGCGTCTTGGAGTCTTGTAGAATCAGGAGCTACAATGGCTGTTGGTATTGCTACTATGGATAAAAGCAAGTTTAAAGGAGGTCTTTCAGGAATAAGCTGGACAGCGTCACAAGTGCTTAACACTAGCGAAACTGCGGTAGAAGGTTTAGAAAAATAAATGTATATTTGTAAAAAATAATAAAATGGCCGACACGCTTAAAGCTGATATAGCAAAAGAAGTAAATATAACTGCTAGAAGAAATGATTCTTTTCAGTTAAATTTAGAGGTAAAAGACTCTAATGGTCTTATGAATTTGTCTGGAGCTAGTGGTGTTTATCCCCATTATCAAGGCAAAATGACTATTATAAATTCTTCTGGAGAAAAAGTTCTTAGTATTTATAGTTATTATTGGAAAGACATAGTACCTACGGCAAACACAGACCACGTTTTAGATGCTGAACCGTCTAGTAGTCAAGAAGGTCATTATAGCGGTACAGCCACTGATGAAGGAATAGACTTGCAAGCTCAAACAGGAGCTGCAGGAACAAAAGTAAAAATAACTGTACCTCACATGTATATGGATTTTCAATCTGGTAGTTATAAATACGATTTACAGATTAGAAAAAAAACATCAGGTACTGCTGAAAATGAAAGTGTTGCAGAGTATACTACATGGCTTTTTGGTACGTTTATATTAAACGCTGATATTACACAAGCATAATGGCGCATGATATAGTAGTAAATATTGCTAACCCTAATCAAGAAATAACAATTTCTGGGTATCCTGAAGGTATAGTATTTAATGCTACTGCTACATCAACTCCTTATGTTTTAGCTGAACCTACAAATACTACAAATATTATAGGTACGTCTGGAGCTACTGTGGTTGATGTAAACACATACGCTAATACAAATGCTGAAATAATTAATATAGGATCTCAATTAAATGTGTCTTTAGGTACATTAATAGAAAGTCCTTTTCAGAGTGATTTAGATGGGCATAAATATTCTTTTCCAAATTTTATTGACGCTGCAACGTCTGAATTAAGTTTTGGGGATGTAGTTATATTAAGGTCTGACTTAACAACTGGAGCTAATGATTGGAATGCTACATGTGTAGCTGCTAATGTAGCATCAGTAGATGCTGGCGCTTACAGTTCTTTATTTATATTTATAAGTCATACTGATAATAATTTAATAATTTTAGGTAAAGGTTTTTTTGACCTTGAAGATAGTAATATATCTCAGTGGACTGCAGGAAGAACTGTATACTTAAATAATAGTAATGTTTTAGACATAACGCCTGCTTCTAGTTCAGGATCATGGATTAGATCTTTAGGGTTTTGTGTTCCAAATAAAGATAATAAAAAAAGAATTTTATTTGATCCTGATAGTACTTACATTAAAATAAATTAAACATGGCTTTTTACCCTAAAATATCTGGCAATAATCAAAGCAAACTTAATCTAGCTAGTTTTGCAGATACTAATTTTGATATATACGTTTTTGAAGAATCTGACGGAGTGCAAAAAGCGTTTATGATTTTTATATTAAAAAACACAACAACAACTACTGGTCAAAATCTAGTTGTTTCACAAATAGTTGGTAACAGTGATTTTAATAATAATGGATTTGCCTTAAATAATTTGAATGAAGACAGTCAAACTATACCTCACTTAGGTCTTAATGGCTCTAGTAATAATAAAATTAAAGCCATATCAACTAGTGGTATGCTTGCTACAAACACAGGCGTAACAGTTGCTCAGATGAATAGTGAAGCAAGCGGAGCTGTTGGTGCTATCGGTATAAAAAGTTCGATTACAGACGCTGATGGCGCTAATGGCATTACGAATAACGGTAGCGAGTTAAATGCTAGTAATTGTTCTAATGTTATACCTATATATAAAAGCACAGATATTGGTAGTACTCAACCATTACCACCAAATAGCTATTGCGCGATTATTGTAAAATATGCTCCTACTAGTAGTATAAATGCATCTGATTTCTCCCCTGAGTTAACTATTACTAATAGTCATGCTACTCAAATAATTAATTTTTCTGCTAATGCTGTAAACACTTTGACTATGCAGTTACATACTGGTACTGCAACTGATCAATCACCTAATGATGATACATTTACAACTGATGCAAATGTTGTAACACATAACGATGGAGGTAATGTTGTTAATTTAGGTTTTCATCCTGTTGGCCACCTTACTGGCAGTACAAACCAAACAATTAGAATAAAAGATGTAAGTAGTGAATTTACTTCATACGAAATACAAGGTACAAATCCATTTGATTCTACTTTGGATGGCTCAAGCATAAACGTAGACGGAAGCTCTCATGATAGTGGGGGTTATGCTGATGTTTTATTAAGATTTAGTAATAGCTTATATCACAAAGGACATATACATAGTGGAGCAGATCTTATGGCCAATAAATTAGAAACTCAACCTGCATTTGATAATACTACAGAGATATTTAAAAATTTTAGTTTGAGAACTGTAGAAGATGTAGGTGATGGTCACATTAATAGTAGACCTACTCACTACAACACTGCGGCTTCAAATGTAGATCCATACGTTGATTATGAAACTGTATCAGGAAGTGCTGCAGGTCTATTTTTGGTATATTTTTCTGTTGGTAAAATATTAAATCAGGATTACCCACAAGAAACTGCAGATGGCACTAACAATCAATATTTTACTTATGGAGTTACAAGTGGCTACTACCACAAATTAACAATGAGTAGTGAGCAGATTTTAATTCATAAACAATCAACAGGAACTGGTTATGATTTTAAATACAGATACTTAAATATAGAAGCTGATCCTTCAGGAACTGATGGTCCTTTCTTGCAATCAAAAAGCGGATCTTTATTTAGAAAAGGTAGATTAAATTTAGGCGTTTTGTTTAGATACAATAACTTTAACGGTAGTACTGAAAGTGCTTACACTATACCAGAATTTGCTTTTAATACTACTAATGATAATAGTTTAGCTTTATATTCAAATCATCAAGAGAATAATGCGTTTGCTGTAGCTTATGGTACTACTAATTCATTCAATCAATACGGTTCAAGTGTAACAACTGACACTACTGGTGTAAATTTTAATAATTTTTCTAGTGGTACTGGTAATCAGTTTTTACAGCTTAAATATGAATTAGTTATTGATGATTATGCAAAAGATAATCTTTACGCTGGGTACACAGATAAATACAACAAAATATCTGATTCTGGAGAATTTATCCCTACACATTACGGTGTTGTTAGTGCTGTTTATAGACCTGCTTACATGTCCTACAATACTATATGGAGACAAGGTCTTGGGCAGTATAATATACCAGTAGATGATAATTCACATGGAATAAAATATAGAATAGGATTTCAACCAATACCTTCAACTTTAGAGATAGTTGCGAATGATGAAACTCTTAATCAAAATGGTGTTTCTTCTAAGTTTTACAGTCAATTATTTAGTGATGGAAATCATACTGGTAATTATAATGTGCCTACAACTAAAGTAGCTAATACTACGTGGTATGCGCATAATAGCACTACTGCTTCAGATGCAAATGTTAAAAATAAAAGTTATTCTAGTGATAGCAACATTCTTAACGAAGAAGGTGATTGGTATGGTGATTCAGGGTTTAGTGTAAATCAACCTAAATGTTGGGTATCAGGATCAAGCTCTAGAAGATACACTGAAGATAGTGGAACAGGATTTTACATAAAGCACAATCCAGTAATAAAATATATTAAAATTGGTCAGTCAGATTTTTATGAAGAATCTAAACAAGTCGGTGATTTTTACTTTAAACTAGAAGATGCAAGTTTTCATGATAGTGTTAGTAAATTCAGAAGTGTAGGTCAATTATTTATGAAAAACACAGGAGATTATCCTATATACATACAAAATATTTCAATAGGTCATGCAAATTTACCTATAGATGGCGCAGGTAATACATATATGAGTCAGGGAGCAAGTAAAATGTTGTTTCCAACAACAAATACAACTGTAAAACCTGATGCATCAAATTCTAATGATCCTACTTGGAAAATTTCTATGGTTGCTGGCACGTGGAATGATTTTAATTCTAATGCGGCAACTAATCTAAAATTTCCAAACAACGTTAACGGTTCTCCTAATGGTTTTACTCATTACTGGACAAATCAAGATGCAGCCCAAACAGATGCGTCTTCTGCAGTAGCAGGTAAAATAAGATTAATAGACACTATGTGGGATGAAACGGAATTTGATAATCAAGCTAGTTTTGGTTCTTCAAGTGATGAAACTGTACATAATAGCTTTAAAATTGGTTTTGAGTTAGATCCAACTAATAACAGTTCTCACGATCAAGGAGCGTATTACGCACAAATACTTGTAAGTTATTATGTTGGAGATAGATATAACGAAAAAATTGACGTAGAGGATAATGATATTTTGTATTCTACTGATGCTATTTTAAGTTCCAACTCTAATTATCAAAGCAGATTAAATGTTTCAAAGTATTTAGTTAAAGTAAATGTTCAGCCTGTCGGTGTTTTAAGTATAACTGATATTGAGAATGATGAGTTGGCAGGAAATGACATTACTATACCTAATATAGTTATAGGATAATGAAATGTCGTTTAACCCAGAGGCAATATATTATTCAACTGAAGCTTGGAGTAGTAATGATCCAGCTATTAAATATAATTTAAGATTATTAAATAGTACGAGTTCAAATATAGATATAAAGAAACTTTATATAATAAATAAAATTTCTAATCCACAAGAAGTAAATAATATATTTAATTTTTGTATTGTATTTCAAAATTTTGATTATACAAATATAACAGACTCTACTACAATAACATCTATTAGTAGTACCCCTAATGACTACAATATAAACTATCCAGGGCATTATGGGTTTGAGCCAGGAAATATTTTGTACTCTAATTATTTATATCCTTCAAGTTTTAGCAACTATAAAGCTGATAAAACATTTACTTTAGGACCGTCTGATTATGTGGGTTTTGATTTAGTGTTTAATCCATTATATAGAAATATAGATTTTTATAGAGCTGAAATAATATATGAATTTGTTGTACTTGGATCTCCTACAGTTCATAGAAAAACTATTAAAATAAATGCAGATTATTTAAACAACATAGATTCTGTTGACGGAAAAGATTTTGGAGAATTAATTATGTCTATGAACGGAGCCCCTATTCAAAATATACTATTAGCGCAATAATGTCAGGAAATTTGAAAATATCAGATATAGAAGGTGATGAATTAAATGTAGTTGGAAATAATAGCGATATTTCAATTCTAAGTTTATCTATAAATGGTAACGCAAATGTCAGTAATACAGATACTGAAGAGTTTGTTGTAAATATAACTGGAGGTTGGAGTAATATTGGTTTTCCTTTTGATTTATCTACTGTAACTAAAATAGAATACAGAGATCATAATGGAAGTTTTATCAGCGAACAAACTAACATAACTACTCAAGATGTTTACTTTTATTACAAACCTAGTACTGGTGTATATTACATTACAGATAGCGTAAATCAAACTCATGTAAACAATGGTTTTAGTGTAGACGCACATACCACTATTAATGTAGAAACTATATTTGGAGGTCTTGTCGCTGCAAACAATCTTATTATAGCAAAAAATTATTTAGGAGAAGCTTATGTTCCAGAATTTGGTTTTAACGGCATACCTGGACCATCTAAATATCAAGGCCTGCAGATTAAAACTAATAATGCATGTCAATTAGTTTTTACAGCTGCTAGAAATTCTAAAATAGTAGATGGCAGCATTCAATACGGAAGCGAATATAAGATAGGAGAAAAATGGAGTATAATTAATTTTGGGAATAAACATCCACTTAACGTAGAAGAGCTTTGTCAAACTTTTGTTGAAGACGTTATAATAGTTAAAAGATTTGATGGTACTGCTTATCTTCCTGAATGGAATTTTAATGGCTTAGGCGAACTACAACCTGGTGAATCCTATCAAATAAAAACAAGTGATGATTTTTTTGTTGAATTATTTTTTCCTGAAAACGAATGAAAATACTAAATACAAAACCTACAATTTCTAAAGAAAATTTAGTTTCTATGTTTGAAAAAATACATGTAGAAAAAGCTGGTTCTACTGTAAAAAAATACATTAGAGTTGGATTTAATGATGATAATTCTTTAAACATTAATCAATCAAACACAAACATAACAGATGGTAATTGTACTGTTATATTTGGCACAGGAGCATTATATACTTTTATAAATACAATACTACCTGAAGAAGAAGCTGTTACACATCATAATTTATCTGTTATAGATTCTTATTCGCGTTTAAGCCGAGAAGTTGCTGTAAGATATGAACAGTTTGGATATAGATTATTTATGTATAAACTATTAAACGGAGAGTTTCTAGGTAATTTTTTACTTGAAGAGGATATGTTACACCAAATAAATGTAGCTAATTTTGATCATGTTAAATTATTTTATTTAGAGTTAGAAGATTCTTCTCAGAATGTATTTAGCACAACAAATGCTAATAACTTAAATAATATTAGTCAAACATCTTCGTCTGCTATTTCTACACCTATGAATGATTCAGGCACAACAAATAAAGATGGGTTTAACGCTGATGACGTAATAAAAGTTTTTTTAACTAATACTTTTTATAATATTAAAATTGAGTTGATTTGCCAAGGGAATCCTAATATGAAAGCTGCCGATCAAAAACAAATAAGTATTGAAAGTATTACTATGTCAGATGAAGATATAAGAAAATATAATACTTTACTAGCTAACCTATGATAGTATCAACTAAAAATATAGAATTAAAAACAACTAATAACAAAATAAATGTAATAGTAAGCTCTAAAAAAAATATTAAAGATTCTTTAGAGTCAAAAATTATTTTAAATTCTAATTTTTATTCAAAATCTTTATCTTCTATTAGTAAAGTTAAAAGTATAAACTTAAACTCTTTTACTAAATCTTTAAATTTAAAATCTTATTTGTTTAAGCCTTTAGGTGTTTTTGTACCAGACCCTGTCTCTAATAATGTAACATTTACAAAAGAAATACCATCAGCGCATTCTATGTTTTCTTTTGCTTTAGATATAAGTAAAATAAAAAATTCCTCTGGAGAAATTATAGACTACACTCAGATTGGTATAGATGTTTTTTTACAAAACTCTATATACGAATATCTTTCTGATGATCAGCCTTTATTTTATAAAGATGAACTTTCGTATAAACAAAAAGTTCATTTTGTTAAAAATAATAATGGTGATGCCTACCTTCCTTTATGGGGTTTTAATGGTATAGGAAATTCGATTGCATCAGATGGCTATAGAATGTATAGCAATTCTACAGATTTATTGTATTTTAAATACACAGGAGAGCCTTATGAAATAAATACTATATCTGATATAGGTAGAACTTACACTAATGGTTGGAATACGATAGGTACAACAAAAACAGCTAGAATAGATGCTCAAGAGTTTTTTAAACCTATGGTTGATGAAGACCAAGTTCAATTAGTTAAAGACTTTGATGGCAATGCTTATCTTCCAGACTGGAACTTTAACGGCATAGGTGATTTAATTCCAGGAGATGGTTATCAAGTTTATTTTAGAAACATATAGTATTTTACTATCTTTACATAAAATATTTTAAAATGGCAACAAAAATTTCCGCAGATATAGCTTCAGTAGTTGATATTACTGCAAGACGTAATGATTCTTTTTATTTAAAAACAGAACTTAAAAATACTGACGGCACTGTATATGATATTATAGATAGCGATGATAACAACTATAATGCGCATTTTGAGATATATGACGCTAATGATGTTTTAGTTTTAGGTTTTCTTTCTGGAACTGATAGTAACAATAAAACTGTAAATAGTTGTATAACTATAACTGGTTCGACAGCTATATTAGAAATTAATGTAGCGGCAAGTAATATGACTCTTCGTAGTGGTACTTATAAATATAAGTATTATGTTCAAGCTGCTAATTCTGATAATGTAACTAACACTGTAATGGTTGGTAAATTTAAAGTTGTTGATATATAGTGTCAAATATAATAGATATATCACTTGAAGGGAAAAGCAACCCTACAGTTAATATTACTGTAAACGAAGCAGGATCCGTTACTTCTACTGGTTCTGTTAGTCCAATAATTAATTTTGTAACTACAGGTCAGCAAGGTCCTACAGGATCTGCAGGGGCTGATGGTACAGCTGTAGTAAGTGATAACTCTATTACTGCTGCAAAAATAGCTGATGGAGCTGTAGGTACTCCACAATTAGCAACAGGAGCTGTTGGTCATCAACAATTAGCAAACGATTCAGTTTATGGTTCTAAATTAGCAGACAATAGTATTGCTGCATCTAAGCTTTTAGACAACTCAATTGGCTCAGATAAAATTGCAGACAACTCAGTTAATGCAAGTAAAATTGTAAATAACTCTATTACTAGATCTTTATTAGCTGATGATGTTATTACTTCTACACAGATAGAAAATAAATCTATTTTTGGAGGCCAAATAGCAAACAATACTATTGTTAAAAGCCTTATAGTAGATAATGCTATTGATGGAGATAAAATTGAAGATAATGTTACCTTAATTGGAACTGTAACTGTAAATCATTTAGAGCTAGAAGGTAGTAGTCCTGCTTTAATAGAAGGTCCTACAGGAGACGATATAAATATAAAGACTCATGATAAACTCAATATTCAAAACACATTAGGTACTGCAATAGCTACTATTGATCAAAGTGGGAATATTACATTATCTGGAACCGTAGATGGTAGAGATATTTCTGTAGATGGAGCTAAGTTAGATGGAATAACTAATAATGAGATTATTGATTGGACTGCAGATCAAGGAGCAACTAATATACATGCAAATAATTATACAGATACAAACACACAGCTAAGTGCAGAAGAAGTTCAGGATATAGTAGGGGATATGGTAGCTAGTAATGTTGAAACTAATATTTCTGTTACATACGATGATGCTAATGGAAAGTTAAACTTTGCATCTACTGATACTAACACTACATATTCAGAAGCTACAAGCTCTGCTGAAGGTCTTATGTCTACTGCGCACCATGATAAACTTGATGGTATAGCAGCAGGAGCAGAGGTTAATGTACAAAGTGATTGGAACTCTTCTAGTGGAGATAGTCAAATACTTAATAAGCCTACTATACCTGTAGACCTAACAACAGACGGTACAGGTACTATACACGCAAATAATGTACCTACATTAAATCAAGACACTACAGGTAACGCGGCAACTGCTACAACTGCACAAGGAATAACAGGAGCTACTGATGGAGATGTAAGTATTACATCTGATGGGAATGTAACTGTAAAGCTTGACGCAGATAATGACGAATCTTCTCAAAGACTTAAGATAACAAATAATTTAGACTCAGAAATAGCTTATATATCTGAGGTAGGTGATATTTTTCTTCGAGGTAAACTAACTAATACTGGTTCAGATTCTAATTTGAATATTGAATCTGATGGTCATATAAATTTTACTCTTGATAGAGACAACGATGAAACAGGGCAATATTTTTCTTTTAATAACTACGCTACAGAAATAGCTAGGTTAGATGAGGATGGTGATTTACAAATAGATGGCGGACTTACAACGGGTTCGGCAATAGAATTAGGACATGCAAGTGATACAACTATAGCAAGGTCAGCTGCAGGTACAGTTACTATAGAAGGTAATGAAATACAAACAACCAATAAACACAGACATTTTATAAATATTGGTGTTAATTTGTCACTTGCATTTTCAAGATGGTTGCCTTGGGGTTCTTACTATGTAATTGAAAGAAATACTAATAATGATCCAGAATACACAACTTATGTAGCCCCTCATGATGGAAGATTTATTAAACTTTTATTACGAAGCGAAGAAGCTTTAGGAGATACTGAAATAAAAATTTATAAAGTTGGAGATGGTACAGAAGAGCCTGAAGATGGAAGTGTAGTAGATGACAAGCATGTTGATATTGCATCAGCTAACACATCATACACATACACATTTGATTCTGACGCTACATTTAGTGCAGGAGATGCTATGGCTGTAAGAATAGATCCAACTAATGATCCTGTAGCAGCAGGTGTTGTAGGAACATTTTGTTTAGAATTTGATTTAACAACTTAATATGGCGACAATAAACACAGATATAGCTCAAAAAATAGATATTATAGCTAGAGAAAATAATTCTGCTACAATTAATTTAGTTATAAGCAACCCTGATGGTAGTGCTTTTAACTTAACTGGATACACAGTAACTCATACAATTGAGAAGGATAATGTAGTAGAGATTACAAAGACAAATGGAGGAGGTGGAATTACAGCTACTAACTCTGGTTCTAATGATTTAGATAATACAGGGAAAATAACTATTACATTTAGTCCTACTGATTTAAGCATACTCCCTGGTACTTATAATCACAAACTTGTTTTAGTAAAAGGGAGTGAAACAAAAACTTGGATGTACGGAAAATTTAAAATTAACAATGATTAAATACTTATATTTGTGAAAGATTTAGTAGAGCAGCTAAAAAAATTAAATCATGCGTGGTTATGCTCTAAAGATAAATGTACATGCAAGAGTGTAGACTTAAAAGATGAAGTAGATCTTGGTGATAGAATAATACAAGAAATGTGGAATAAAGAAAAACGATTTATAAATTATAAAAATAAAAAGAAATGAATACAAGTGATTTGTATGGATTATTTAATGGATTAGTAAACAAACAAACTGCAGCAAAAGGTATTGTAATGATTAGTGGTAATGCAGCTCAAACTCAAAGTAGTGGAACTTATTATGCTGTCCAATTTATTACTGACTGTACTCCGACTGCTTTTACTGCTCTAAATTCAACACTAATAACAGGGGTTGTATATCCAGCTGGTACTATTATATATGCAGATATTACTGCTATAACTTGCGGATCAAATGAAGTTTACGCTTTATACAAGTCTTAACTATGATGTCTCTTGGTAATACAGTAAAAGGAGTAAAAGATACTCCTGCTTTAAAAAATAAAAGATATGCCAATAAATACAGTTGGGATGCTAGAGCTAATAGAGGTCGAGGTGGATTTGTAAAAGTTGCAAAAACTAGATCTAGAAACGATTATAGATAATGGAAATATTTAAAAACGACAACGCATGGAATGAGAAAGCTATTGTCGGTTTTATAGCGTTTGCTTTAATGTGTTTAATCATGTTAGCAGATTTAATAACTGGCTGGTTAGGAACAGATCTTGTTATAAATGAGTTTGTGTATGATTCTTTTGTTTGGGTTGTATTAGGTTCATTTGGTATATCAGGAGTTGAAAAATTTGCCAAGCAATGAACAAAATTTTATTAGCCCTATTATTTAGTAGTTTAACATGTTATTCGCAAGACAGCCTATTTGTAGACTGCTATGGCACTCCATCTCCAGAAAATTGGTTAGGAGATGGTTATTGTGATGATGGCTCTTATTCATGGAACGGTAATCTTATACATTTTAATTGTGAAGAGTTTGCTTATGATGGAGGTGATTGTGAAATACCTTTACCTGAAGGTATATATGGATGTACTGATTCTGAAGCACCAAACTTTAACCCTTGGGCTGATTACGATGACGATAGCTGTGTAGGAGTTAGTTGTTCTGATGGTGAATCTAAAATGATTCTACAATTAACCTTAGATCAATTTCCTGGCGAAACTGGGTGGATACTAACAGACATAACAACAGGTCAACCTGTAGACAACGTAGTAGCAGGAGAGTATTCTTACGAACAATCTTACCAAACTATTATATACGACTTATGTGTACCAGAAACAGGTGTAGAGCTTATATTAAGTGATATATATGGTGATGGTTTAGGAGGTTCTATGTATGGAGGAGGTTCAGATGGAAACTTTATAATACTTGGAGATGCACAACCTTGTGGTAGCTTAGACACTTTATGGGCTTTACCAGAGGCTAACTTTGGTGGCGCTGCTTACTCAGGTCCTATATGGTTACAACAATGTGATATACCTGCTGTAGAAGGATGTACAAATAACACGTACGTAGAGTTTGATTTTGAAGCTAACCTTGATGATGGTAGCTGTGAGACACTACATACATTAGGGTGTGTAAATCCAGATGCATTCAACTACGATCCACAAGCTACATTAAATGAAATTATACCTACATGTAACTACACTCTTGTTATAGAAGACGACGGTGGTGACGGATGGGGTGATTGCTACATAGGTGTGGTACAAGAAGATAGTATTCTAGGTACATATACTATGGGTCCTGGAGAATACTTTCAAGAATTTGATATAGTATTAGAGACAGATAAAGCTGTTAAAGTTTATTACTTTGAGATAGCTAGTCCTCAAACTCCTCCTGCAGAAGTCGCTTTCCAGACTATGCATAACTCATTTACATTAATAAACTCACATGATATTATCACCTTACAAGGTGGTGCTTTTCCATTTGCAGATAACGGAGCTGGATCTTTACAGCCTTACGAACCACCTTTCTGGAATGTTTATAGTGCTCTACCTTTTTGTGGTGATTATTGTGTTCCTACAGTATATGGGTGTTTGGATGAACAATCACTAAATTACAATCTTGAAGCTAATACTTCTGATGATAGCTGCATAGAGATTGTAGAAGGTTGTACCTCACCCTTTGCATTTAACTACGACTCTATCGCTAATGTAGATGATGGAAGTTGTGAAGCTGTAGTCTATGGTTGCATGGACGAATCAGCTTGGAATTATAACTTTTTAGCTAACAGTGCTGACGAAAGTTGTCTTTATTTTGGTTGCATGGATCCTCTTGCAGATAACTACGATCCTATAGCTAATGTAGAACTAGAGGGAGCTTGTTTCACGACAGTTCTTGGTTGTACAGATCCAGAAGCTTTTAATTATAATGAAGAAGCTAATACGGAAGATTTCAGTTGTATACCAGTTGTATTTGGATGTATGGATTCTACAGCATTTAATTACGATCCTATAGCTAACACAGAAGGAGATTGTATTGAGATAATCGAAGGGTGTATGGATGTAACAGCTTATAATTACGATGTATTTGCAAATACAGAGGCTGAGTGTTTATATGATGCTGGCTGTGTTGGAGAGCCAGGAGATCCTTATTGGTTAAATGATACGTGTTATGCTTGGGTAATTATGGTAGACCCTTATTGTTGTAATACTGATTGGGATGAAAAATGTCAAGCATTGTATTGGAGTTGTAGTTGGGATAGTCCATTAGACACTAGAGATTTACTTAGAAGTAATGATGTAGTTATATATCCTAATCCTATGGGAGATGTATTAAACGTATTAACAAATGGTCCTGTAAGTATAGATGTATATGATGTAACAGGCAAACTTGTAATCCAAGTTAAAGAATCTCAAACTAATAAAGGATTAAATCAGTTAGATGTAGGATTATTACCTGCAGGTATATATAATTTTAGCATTACATACGAAAGTGTAGTAAGTAGTAAAAAAGTATTTAAGAAATGAAAAAGTTAATAGAGAAATTTATTCCTAAAATTGCACACATATCTTTTTGGGTAATGGCAATTTTGTTCTTTATTGTGTTTTTTGGATTAGTATCAACGTGTAACGCTCAAGGACTTAAAAGTATTTTTAAATACTCAACAATGTATGCTGCAGTTAATGGTGGTACATCGCTAGGCGATGAT
>VMHT01117363.1_pt1 | contig 17636 bp, 16 predicted proteins | sample 4693611 | NCBI WGS metagenome assembly VMHT01 (sample SAMN12280063, study PRJNA550983) | marine metagenome | isolation source: seawater sampled from same location over 5 years 0.02-0.2 micron viral filtrate | place: USA: collected off the coast of southern California halfway between the port... ...
ATGGGGTAAAATTAAGACTAATATGATTTATGAATTTAGTTAAGTCAACAGGGACTTTTGGTTTTTATACTATAATCAGCAGAATATTTGGTTATTTGAGAGACGTTTTGATAGCAATTTTTCTTGGTACGAGTTTTTTTGCAGATGCATTTTTTATTGCCTTTAGAATTCCAAATACATTCAGAAGATTATTTGCCGAAGGAACCTTTAATGCTGCTTTTGTACCAAGCTATACCTCAGAATTAGTAAAAACAAAAATAAAATCAAATATATTTGCTAACCAAATTTTTAATTTATTATTTTTAAGTCTTTTCATTTTAGTTTTACTCGCAGAAATTTTTATGCCTGTAGTTGTCAGTTTAATTGCACCAGGGTTTGTAGAGGATAAGGAAAAAATAGAAATTGCTATAAATTTAACTAGAATAACGTTCCCTTTCTTATTATTTGTATGTTTATCCTCTTTTTTTTCCGCAATTTTAAACTCTCATAATAAATTTGCGGCAGCCTCTGCTGCACCTATAATTTTAAATTTAATTTTAATTGGAATTTTATTTTTTGGAAAATATTTAGGAGACAACCTAATTTATTATCTTTCTTATGGAATTTCTATTGCCGGATTATTACAGTTAGTTTTCTTATATAAATATGTAAAGAAATTTTACTCTATTAAGTTCAATTTTAAATTTAAATTAAATAATAATGTTAAAATTTTTTTTAAAAAACTTTTACCAAGTATTTTTTCTTCGGGTGTCACTCAAATAAACATATTAGTCGGAACTATTATTGCTTCTTTTGAGGCCAGTGCAGTTTCATATCTCTATTATGCTGATAGAATTTATCAAATAAACCTAGCAATAGCTGGAATTGCAATAGGTATAGTTGTATTACCTCAACTGTCTAAACACGTTTATCTTAAAAAAAAAGATAAGATATTTAAAATACAAAACAAAGCTTTGGAATTAAGTATGTTTTTAAGTTTGCCAGCATCAATTGCATTATTTATAGGATCAGAAGAAATTATCTCTGCATTATTTGGGTATGGTTCATTTAATGAGTTTGCAGTAAATAACTCTGCTAAAGCACTTTTCTATTTTGGTTTAGGCTTACCAGCTTTTGCATTGATCAAAGTTTTCTCAACTTTTTTCTTTGCAAATCATGATACTAAAACCCCTTTTTACATCTCTTTAATCTCTGTAATTCTAAATATTTCTGTAAGTATCTATTATTTTGAAAGTATTGGTTTCATGATAATCCCTATATCAACAACTATTTCATCTTGGTTTAATTCATTGATTCTTTTTATTTTCCTTATAAATAGAAATTTATTTAAATTTAATAATGTTTTTCCCATAAAGTTTATTAAGATTATATTTGCTTCAATCTTGATGGGAATATTCTTTAAATATCTAATCTTATTTTTTGAAAATTATTTGACTTATAATTATAGTTTTAAGTCTTTTTATTTAGTTTTATCTGTTTTATTAAGTTTTTCATTTTATGTAATACTGTCATTGTTTATCAAAGCTTTTAAATATAATGATATTAAATTAAAGTATTAACTATGGGAAAAAAAATTTTTTCAGGTGTTCAGCCGACTGGAAATCTTCATTTAGGTAATTACTTAGGTGCTATTAAAAATTTTGTTAATTTAAATAATGAAGATGAAAATGATTGTATCTTTTGTGTTGTGGATTTGCATGCAATAACTGTAAACCAAGATCCAAAAGAATTGAGAAATAATATACGTGGTACAGTTGCAACATTTTTAGCAAGTGGCATTGATCCAAAAAAAAGTATTATCTTTAATCAATCAAAAGTAAGTGCACATTCAGAGGCAGCGTGGATATTGAGCTGCGTTGCTAGAATGGGGTGGTTAAATAGAATGACACAGTTTAAGGAGAAGGCTGGAAAAGATAAAGAAAAGGCAAGTGTTGGTCTTTACTCATATCCTGTTTTAATGGCAGCTGATATCTTATTATATGATGCAACCCATGTTCCTGTGGGTGAGGATCAAAAACAACATTTAGAACTTTGTCGAGATATTGCTCAAAAATTTAATAATGATTTTAAAATTCATGATTTTTTCAAAATACCAGAACCTTTAATTCAAAAAGATTTTTCAAGAATTATGAGCCTTAAAGATGGATTAAAGAAAATGAGTAAATCAGAAATATCAGACTTAAGTCGAATAAATTTAACTGATACAGAAGATCAGATTATCAATAAAATTAAAAAAGCAAAAACAGATCCTCTACCAATGCCATCAACAATTGAGGATCTTAACAAGAGACCTGAAGCAAAAAATCTAATTGGGATTTATTCAAGCTTAGCTGATCTGAAATTAGAGAAGACAATAAATAAGTTTTCAGGAAAAAATTTTTCTGAATTTAAAGAAAATTTAATACAAGTTTTAATAGATAAAATTATTCCCATTTCAGTTGAAATTAAAAAGTTATTAAATGATAAAAGCTATTTAGATGAGATTCTTTTTGATGGATCAAAAAAAGCAGATCATATTGCGTCAAAAAAGATTAAAAAAATTCATGAAATACTTGGTTTTTAGGTTTTTTTCATTAACAAGTTTCATTTTTATAATTTATAGCTATATATAAATTATGTTTGTTCAAACAGAGATAACTCCAAATCCAAATTCGTTAAAATTTTTGCCAGGCAAAACCGTCTCAAATTCCGGTTCTTTTGAAATTACAAAAAAAGATGAAACGAACAATGAATTGATAAGAAATTTATTATCAATTAATGGGGTTGAAGGCATATTTTTAAGTAAAGATTTTATTTCAATAAATAAATATGACGATACATCATGGGATGAGATTAAGCATATTGTTATTTCTCTAATAAATGATTTTTATTCTAGTGGAAAAGAATGTGTAATTGAAAATTCTTTAATTGATGAATCAAAAAAAGATCTTCTTGAAATTGAGAAAAAGATCATAAAAATTTTGGATCAAAAAATTAGACCTGCAGTAGCAAAAGATGGGGGGGATATTAAATTTAAAGATTTTAAAGATGGTATTGTTGAGGTGCAACTACAAGGAAGTTGTTCGGGATGTCCAAGTTCAACCATGACATTAAAACAAGGTGTTCAAAATCTTTTATGTCATTATATACCAGAAGTAAAAGAGGTTAGAGCTGTTTAAGATATGAAAAGAGGATTTAATAAAAATATAAAAGTTTTAAAATTTTTTGACCAAAAAAAAATTGGTTCATTACCAAGGATTTTTATAGGTTCATTGATTGTTATGTTTTTCTTTTATTCAATGCCATTAATTATCGATTTTGCTGATAATGAAAACAAAGAATTTAAAAATAATTCAAAGAAAGTTTTAGCCTATACCTTAAATAATGATAAGTATGGGGGTCAAAATGAAGATGGAACTTTTGATGAGACTGAATTATTAGTTGATATCTTCAGTTTAAACGATTTAGAGACCGATACAGTAAGACTTGATGCATCTACTATAAAGCAATTATTCGAAGACACAGATTATAAACTAGATGATGTAAGAAAAAATAAACTAGTAAAACCTGTGGCCTTAACTTTATTGCCTCAAGAAATAAAAATGATTGAAAATACAAAAAAAAGAAAAGATCTTTTTATTCAAATTGTATTACCTTTAATATTAAAGGAAAATAATAATATTAAATTAGATAGAAAGAAGCTTTTTAGCATTATCAACAAAAGTCATAATTCTAATATTGAAAAAAAATGGTTAGATAAAAAATATAAACAATATGGTGTTCCATCAAAAGATTTATCAACATTAAAAACTAGAATGGACGAAGTTCCAGTTTCACTTGCTATAGCTCAAGCTGCAAAAGAAACTGGATGGGGAACTTCAAGGTTTGCACAAGAAGGGAATGCACTTTTTGGGCAATGGACTTGGTCTGGAGAGGGTTTAAAACCAAAAGAGGCAGATAAAAATGAGGGTCATAAAGTTATGAGGTTTAATGTGTTACAAGCTTCAGTAAGAGCATATCAAAGAAATATTAATACGCATTCAACATATAGAGAATTTAGAAAAGCAAGAGCAGAGCTTAGAGATCAAGGGAAGCCGTTAGATAGCCTTATTTTAGCAAAATATCTTAATGAATACGCTGAAACAGGTAATCAGTACGTTGATGTGTTACAAAAAATAATTAAACAAAATAATCTAAAAGATTTTGATGACGCAAAATTACTTCCTTCAAGCGTTTCTCTTGAAAGTTTAATTTAATTTATCTTATTGTAAATTGAGTACCAAGCCATCGCCATTTTCCATTATCGTTCAATGAACAATTAATTCTGCCTCTTCTTGGAATAAATTTATCATCAAACTTTACTTTCATAAAATTTTTTTCAAAATTTAAATTAGTTTTCTTCCATTGACCTCCATCATTTGAATAGCAGGTGATATTTTTTATATTTTTTTGTTCTTTAAAAAATTTAATAACTAAATCTGGAGGGTTATTTTGGTCGTTTATTTTTTTTTCTTCTGGTAAAATAATTTGATACTCCAATGGACTATAGTTAATGACAGACTTAAATCTTTTAAGATCACCATATTTTTCATTTATTGGAAATCTTGGTAATTCATACTTATCTTTATTCAAATCAATTACACCAGAATGTTGTCCAAAAGCTATTGCAAATTTTTTAGAAATATAATTTTTCATAAATTTTGAATATTCACCAAAAGGATAAGAAAATATATTAGGAACATATCCTAATTTATCCTTAAAAATTTTACTAGCAGTTTCAATATCATTAATAAAATTTTCATTCGTCATATCAATAAGATACTCATGAGTATGTGAATGATGCCCAATAGTCCCTAATTTGGATTTTTCAATTTCTAAAATTTGTTCCCATGACATATAGCCATTTCTGCCAACAGGTTCTGTTGAAATGAATAAGATAAATGGAATATTATTTTTTTTTAAATATGGCCAAGCCTCTTCATAAAAAGATTGAAATCCATCATCAATAGTAATCAAAATCTTCTTTTTTTCTTTTACTTCATCAAATTCTTTTACGAAAAGTTTAGGATCATAGAATTTATATCCAAGATTTTTGATTGTTTGCATTTGTTCATCAAAAATATTCATCCTAATATTTGTTGATGGATACTTGTTTTCATTAAATCGGTGATACATTAAAGATAAAACACCACTATCATTTGAAAAAGATTTACTATTATTTTCTTCTGAATTAGAATTATTTAAAATAGATAATTGTAAAATGAATAAGCTTATAATTGATGCTGCAAAAAAAAATATTTTTTTCATGATAGTCACTAAAGACACTAAATATAGTATTACGCATGAAAATACTAAAGTTAATTTTGAAAAAATGATAATTTTAATAAATGATTTCTTAAAATCAAAAAATCTTAGTTTGGGTGAGATTTCGATAATTTATGTAAATAGAGGACCGGGTAGTTTTGCTGGTATAAGAAATTCTCTCTCCACAATAAAAGCAATACATTTAACAATGAAAATTGATTATTATTGTTATAGTTTTCAAGATTTTCTGGGTGGAGAAAAAATAAAATATGAAAATATTCCTAATCTATGCGATAAATTTGGGGTAAAAAAAAATTTGATTAATCCTATTTATATAAGTTAAAGTTGCATATGTCAGATACTATAGAACAAAAATGTTTAGCAAAAGGCGTTAAACTAACGGATCAAAGAAGAATAATTGCAAAGGTTATGTCCGAAGCATCTGATCATCCAGATGTTGATGAGTTGTATAATAGAGTATCAAAAATAGATCCAAAAATAAGTATTGCAACTGTTTATAGAACTGTAAAATTGTTTGAGGAGTCGGGCATCCTGACTAAACATGAATTTAAAGGTGGTAAAGCGAGATATGAAGAATTAAACGAGGGACACCACGACCATTTAATTGATATTAAATCAGGTGAAATCATAGAATTTGTAGATGATGAAATCGAAAAACTTCAGAAAAAAGTCGCAGAAAAACATGGATATACTTTGGTTGACCATAAATTAGAATTATATGGGATTAAAAAAAAATCCCAATAAAATGACACAAAAAATATTTATCAAAACATTTGGTTGTCAAATGAACGAATATGACTCAAATAGAATATTCGACTCTGTTAAAAAGATTGGTTTTCAAAAAACTGAAAGATATGAGGATGCAAATTGCTATCTTTTAAACACATGTCACATAAGAGATAAAGCAAAAGAAAAAGTTTATCATGAAATTGGAAGGGTAAAAAAAATTTTTAGATCTAAAAAAAAACCTTTAGTCATAATCACGGGGTGTGTTGCACAAGCAGAAAATGAGGAGATGTTAAAACGAGAGCCCTATATAGACTTGGTGATTGGTCCGCAATCTTATCATAAAATAAATGATACGATTTTAGGTCATATTAAAAAAAAGAAAAAATTTGAAGTTACTGAATTTGATCCAATTTCTAAATTTGAATATTTAGATAAAATTAAAAATAATTCTGGAAAAGTTTCATCTTTTTTAACAATTCAAGAAGGATGCGATAAATTTTGCCATTTTTGTGTAGTGCCTTACACAAGAGGCCCAGAATATTCTAGACCATTTAATCAAATTTTAGATGAAGCGAAGTATTTAGTTAACAAAGGTGCCAAAGAAATAATTCTACTAGGGCAAAATGTAAATGCATATAAAAATAAAAATCACAAATTATCTGATTTGATATTAGAAATTGAAAAATTAAATAATGTTGAAAGAATTAGGTATACGACATCACATCCGAGAGACATGACAGATGATCTAATAGACATATATAAATATTCAAAAAAATTGATGCCATTAGTTCATTTGCCTGTGCAAAGTGGATCAAATAGAATTTTAAATCTTATGAATAGAAAACACACAATAAATGAATATTTTAAGATATTTGATAATCTTAAGGAAATAAATTCAAATGTTCAATTTTCTAGTGATTTTATTATTGGTTATCCTGGAGAAAGCGAAAAAGATTTTAATGACACACTTAATCTTATCAAAAAAATTAAGTTTATTAATTCTTATTCTTTTCTTTTTAGTCCAAGACCAGGAACAGTTGCTTCAAATTTAGGTTTAATTGATAAAAGTATTTCGATGTATAGGTTAGAAAAAATTCAAAATCTACTATTTGAAAATCAAATGACAATGAACAAAAATCTTGAGAATAAGTATATAAATGTTTTAGCTGAGAATTTCACAGAAGATAAAACCCAAGTTTTTGGACGTTCAGAGTATATGACATCAGTGATATTTAATGGTAATAAGAACGATATTGGTAAGATTGTGCAAGTAAAAATAAAGCATAGCAATAGAAGCACTTTATTTGGGGAAAAAATTAATGATTCAAATCAAAAGGTAGCTTAGGAATTGAGTAGTTTAATCAAAAAAAATATAGATCAATCTCTTAAATTTGTTTATTCGGAAAATGACTCATTAAGTGTTATTTTTCATGACAATGAATTATTGATGGGAGTAGTAGGAGAATTTAATAAAAACTTAAAAGAATTGGAGAAAATTACCAAGTCTAATCTTTATTCAAGAGGAAATTCTATTTTAATTAAATCAAATTCTAAAACAAATGAGATTGTAAAAAATGCAATCAAATTTTTAGCTGATCAATTTATTAACAATGGAACTATAGAAAATAAAGATATAGTTTCATCCGTAGACAATTTTATGATTAATGAAAAAGTAAAAAATAATAATATTACTGATATTATTAAAACTCCAAAAAAATCTATAATACCAAGATCCGAAAAACAAAAAGGATATGTTAGAGCTTTAAGACAAAGTGATATTATTATTTCAGCAGGTCCAGCCGGAACAGGTAAAACTTTTTTAGCAGTGGCGGTTGGCCTAACTATGTTATTAGAAAAAAAAATAGAGAGGATAATTTTGTCAAGACCAGCGGTTGAGGCTGGAGAACGATTAGGTTTTTTACCCGGCGATATGAAAGAAAAAGTTGATCCTTATCTTAGACCTTTATATGATTCTCTTTACGACCTTTTTGATTTTGAAAAAATACAGAGAATGATAGAAATTGGCGATATCGAAATTGCTCCACTAGCTTTTATGAGAGGACGAACTTTAAAAAATTCATTTGCTATTTTAGATGAAGCTCAAAATGCAACTGATACACAAATTAAAATGTTCTTAACTCGTATTGGTGAGAATTCTAAAATTGTAGTAAACGGAGATCCAACACAAATAGATTTGCCTAATAAGAATATGTCCGGTTTAGTAAGATCTAAAGAACTCTTAGGGCATTTAAGTGAAATAGCAGTTATCGATTTTGATCATTCAGATGTAGTACGACATCCATTGGTGTCTAAAATAGTAAAAGCTTACTCTAAAAATGATTAATGTTAACGTCTTCTCAAATGAGAAGGCTTGGTCTAAAAGGCTTAAGAAGAAAGAATTATTTTTTAGCAAAATTTGTAAATCATTTCCTAAAAAATATAAATTTATAAATAAAAAAATAAGTCTTACATTGTTACTTTCAAATAATAGAAACATCAAAAGATTGAATGAAAAATTTAGGAATAAAAATAGATCTACAGATATATTATCATTCCCATTTAGAAAAAAACTTAAAATTTCAAAAAAAACTTATCTTGGGGATATTATGATAAGTTATAATTTTATAGATAAACCTAAATCTCAAAAACTAAAATCTTTCAACGAAAAGTTGATAAAAATTTTTATTCACGGTTTTCTTCATCTTTTAAATTTTGATCATACAAAAAATAAAGATTATAAAAGAATGTTAAAAGAAGAAGAGCTAATATATAGCGCAGTAATTTCAAAGTTTAATTAAATTGAATAAAAAATTTTATATTGAATTTATATTTTTAGTTACTTTGGGCATGGTAACATCTTTAAGTTTACCACCATTTAATTATTTAATAATAAATTTTTTGACATTTAGTTGTTTTTTTTTGTTTTTACTTAAAAAAACTCATGAACACAAAATAAAAAAACTATTTTTTATTTATGGATGGCTGTTTGGCTTTGGTTATTTTGCTACAAATTTATATTGGATATCAATTTCGTTAACATTTGATCAAAATTTTGATTTTTTAATTCCCTTAACCATAATTTTGATACCATCCTTTTTAGCCTTATTTTATGGTTCAATCTCACTTTTTTTTTTAATTTTAAAACCAAAAAATTCTTTAAGTTCTTTTTTATTTTTTTCACTGATATTTGGTCTCATAGAATTTATTCGAGGTTCAATTCTAACTGGCTTTCCATGGAATTTAATTGCATATAGTTTTTCAAATCAATTGGAAATCTTAAGCATAGCTTCTAAAATTGGAACTTATGGGTTTAATCTATTTTGTATTTCTTTATTTACATGTCCAGCAATCCTCATTTTGAAAAAAAAAAAGATAGACGCATTAGTAAGTCTTTTTTTTCTTATAAATGTTATATTTTTTTATGCACATGGATTATATTATAAAAAAAAATTTATCGAAGCAGTTGAAATAGATAATGATTATAAAGTAAGAGTCATTGGTTCAAATGTTCCTCTTGAAAGATTTTATTTAGATCTAGAGTCAGAATCAATCATCAAAGATTTAATTAAGATAAGCAATCCTAATGGTAATGAAAAGACAATTTTTGTGTGGCCAGAGGGAATGCTTCCAGATATCTTACAAGAAGATCTAATTCAATACAGTAAATTGTTTGAAAAAAAATTTAATGAAAATCATTTCATAATTATTGGAACTAATAGCCAATCTGCAAAAAATGGATCTCAAGATTATTTCAATTCCTTTTCTGTTTATGACAATAAATTGGAACTGTTAAGTACTTATAATAAGATTAATTTAGTTCCATTTGGTGAATTTTTGCCATTTGAAAATATTTTAAGAAGAATAGGTTTAAAATCTTTAACTAATAATTATCAATCTTTTACAAGTGGAGATAGTAGAGAAATAATCGAAATAAAATATAAAAACTCATCTGTAAGGATTTTACCACTCATTTGCTATGAAATAATTTATTCAGGTAAGTTATTTAATGATTCAAATTTTGATTTAATTATTAATATTTCTGAGGATGGATGGTTTGGTCAATCAATTGGGCCGAAACAACATTTTGTTCATAGTATCTTTAGAGCAATTGAGAGCGGGAAATATTTAGTACGTTCGGCGAATAATGGGGTTGCAGCAGTAGTAAATCCCTTAGGTTATATTGAACAAAGTGTTGAGTTTGGTCAATCGGGTTATGTAGAGCTCAAGCAAACTAAGAAAATACAACCAACAATATTTTCTAAATATGGAAATAAAATTTTTGGATTATTAATTTTATTGTATATTTTTTTAATATTTTCATTTAATAAATTTAGAAATGAGTAATCTTAAAAACTATCTTTTTACAAGTGAGTCTGTATCTGAGGGGCATCCAGATAAAGTTTCTGATAGAATTTCAGACATGGTGGTGGACAGCTATTTATCAGCAGATCCATTTTCAAGAGTTGCATGTGAAACGCTTACAACAACAAATAAAGTTGTTTTGGCTGGAGAAGTGAGAGGCCCTGAGATAAAAAAAGATACGTTAATAGAAAAAGTAAGAAATTGTATTAAGGATATTGGTTATGATCAAGATGGCTTTACTTGGAAGGATGCAACAAAAATTGAAAGTCACCTACATTCCCAATCAGCTGATATTGCAATGGGTGTTGATTCCTCAGGAAATAAAGATGAGGGCGCAGGCGACCAAGGAATTATGTTTGGTTATGCATGTAATGAAACTGATGTGTTAATGCCGGCACCAATCCATTATTCACATAAAATTCTAAGATTAATGGCTCAAGATAGAAAATCAGGGAAACTCAAAAATATTGAACCCGACTCTAAAAGCCAAGTTACTTTTGAATATATTGATGGCAAACCAACTAAAGTAAAATCTGTTGTAATATCATCACAACATTCAGCAGATGTAAATCAAACTCAAGTAAGAGATTTATTAAGACCATACATGCTGAAATCAATTCCAGAAAATTTTCTTAAAGATTTTAATGAGGACGAGTTTTATGTAAATCCAACTGGAAATTTTGTTATTGGTGGACCAGATGGAGACTGTGGTTTGACAGGAAGGAAAATTATAGTCGATACTTATGGCGGTGCCGCACCTCATGGTGGAGGAGCTTTTTCTGGAAAAGATCCTTCTAAAGTAGATAGATCCGCAGCTTATGCTGCAAGGTACATTGCAAAAAACATTGTAGCGTCAAAAATTGCTGACAAATGCTTAATACAATTAGCTTATGCGATTGGTGTATCTAAACCACTTTCAGTTTATGTTGACTTGTTTGATAAAGATTTGGATAAGAATAAATTTATTGTAGAAAAAATATCAGAAAATTTTGATTTAAGTCCTAGAGGAATTAGGGAAATGTTAAATTTAAATCAACCTATATATGAAAAAACATCTGCTTATGGGCATTTTGGAAGAATACCAGAAGAAGATGGTTCATTTTCGTGGGAAAAAACTGATAAAATAAGCATTTTCTTAAAATAGTTTCTGTTGAATTAAAAAAAAACTTTACTATATTCCACTTACATTATTGAATTTACAAAATGGGCTTTAGCCCATTTTTTTTTGGAGCAAACAAAAATATGTTAAATAAAAGAGCAGATAAACTTGAATTATTAAGAATTGCTGAAGCAGTGGCTTTGGAAAAATCTATAGACAAAGAATTAATCATTAGTTCAATGGAAACTGGTATTGCTAAGGCAGCAAAATCTAAGTTTGGTCAAGATAATGAGATTAAAGTATCTATTAACAGAGATAGCGGTGATATTGAAATTTTTAGAAAACTAATAGTTGCTGAAAATCCTGAAAATTCAAATACAGAAATTAAATTAGAGGATGCAATAATTTTAAATGGTGTAAATAGTGATAAAAAAATAGGAGATGAAGTTTTACAACCACTTCCATCGTTTGATTTTGGAAGAATTGCTGCTCAAACTGCTAAACAAGTAATTAATTTTAATGTCAGAGAGGCAGAACGAGAAAGACAATTTAATGATTTTATAGATAAAAAAGACTCAATTTTAAGTGGAATTATTAAAAGATTAGAATTTGGAAATGTAATTGTGGACTTAGGAAGAACTGAGGCAATTATCCAAAAAAATGAACTTATTCCAAGAGAAAATATTAAAACAGGAGATAGAATAAAAGCATATTGTTATGATGTTAGGAGAGAAACAAGAGGTCAACAAATATTTTTATCTAGAGCTCACCCAAAATTTATGGAGAAACTTTTTGTACAAGAAGTTCCTGAAATTTATGATGGTTTGATTGAAATTAAATCATCATCAAGAGATCCAGGCAGTAGAGCCAAAATTTGTGTGAAAGCAGTTGATACTTCATTAGATCCAGTTGGAGCTTGTGTGGGTATGAGAGGATCGAGAGTTCAAGCAGTGGTAAATGAATTACAAGGAGAGAAAATTGATATTGTAAATTGGTCTGAGGATCCTGCAATTTTGGTTTCAAATGCTTTGTCTCCAGCAGAGGTTCAAAGAGTGAATGTTGATACAGAAAGAAAAAAATTAGATGTAATCTTAACTGATGAAAATCTTAGTAAAGCAATAGGTAGAAGAGGACAAAACGTTAGATTAGCAACAAAATTATTGAATTATGAAATCAATATCATGACAGACCAAGAAGACTCAGAAAGAAGGCAATTAGAATTTAAAGAAAAGACAGATAATTTTGTTAAAAATTTAGAATTAGATGAAACGCTTGGACAGCTGTTAGTTGCTGAGGGTTTTTCAACAATTGATGATATCAAAGATAGTACAGCAGATAATTTAATTAAGATAGAAGGTATTGAAGAGGATACAGCAAAAGCATTGATTGAAAGAGCAAAAGAATTTCATCAAAAAGATCAAGAGGACATTTCTCAAAGAATTAAAGATCTTGGTTTAGAAGACATTTTAATAAACTTAAAAGGTCTAACACCAGGGATGCTAGTTACTTTGGGAGAACAAAAAATTTTAAAATTGCAAGATTTTGCGGATTTAGCCTCAGACGAATTAACAGGTGGGTACGATGTAATCAAAGGTGAAAAAGTTAAGATACAGGGATATCTAGAAGACTTTGCACTTTCAAAAGACGAAGCTGATAATCTGATAATGTCAGCACGAAATATAATTTATAAAGATTGAGAGATGAGAAATGGAGAACAAAAAAACAAAATTAACAATTTCTGGAAGTCCCAAAAAAACTTTTAAAAAATTTGATACCTCAAAATCTCAAGGTAAAAAAACAGTTGTAATACAAAAACAGTCAAGCAAACTTTTAAACAAGGGAAGTTTTAATAAGTCAGCAGGCTTAAAATCATCTTCAAATTTTAAAAGAGGAACGCCGTTTAAGCCTAATTTCCCAAACAAAACTGCAACAATTTCAAGTGATTTTGAAAGACGCAAGCTCGCAGAACAGAGAGCAACCAAGAGACTAAAGGGAGATAGTGAGGTTAAGGATAAAAAAACTAAATTAGGATTTAAAAAAAGGGAGACGAAGCTGACAGTTTCTAGAGCTCTAAGTGATGAAATAGAAATTAAAGAAAGAAGTTTGGCTTCTGTAAAAAGAGCTAGACAAAAAGAACTTAAAAACGTTAACAAAGAAGAGAATAAGGAAAATTTAAAACCTATTAAAAGAGATATAAATATTCCAGAGGCAATAACAGTTAGGGAGCTTGCAAACAGAATGGCTGAACAATCGAGCAATGTGATTAAATTTTTGTTTGGAATGGGAGTAACGGTTACAATCAATCAAACACTAGCAGCAGATACAGCTGAATATCTTGTAAAAGAATTTGGACATAATCCAATTCGAGAGGAAAAAGCTGAGGAAATAATTAAAAAAATAAAAGAGTCTAGATCAGAAAATTTAAAGAATAGACCACCAATAGTAACTGTTATGGGACATGTTGATCATGGAAAAACATCAGTACTAGATGTTCTGAGGAGTGCAAATGTTGTGTCCGGAGAATTTGGTGGAATAACGCAACATATTGGTGCGTATCAAATTGAAAACAATTCAAATAAATTAACATTTATAGACACCCCAGGTCACGCTGCTTTTACTGAAATGAGAGCAAGAGGATCTAAATTAACAGATATTGTTGTTTTGGTTGTCGCAGCAGACGACGGTGTTAAACCTCAAACAGTTGAATCTATAAAACATGCCAAAGCAGCAAATGTTCCAATTGTAGTAGCAATTAATAAATGTGATTTACCTGAAACTGATCCGCAAAAAATTAAGAATCAACTTCTTGAACATGAGCTTATTGCTGAAGATTTATCAGGAGACACTCTAATGGTTGAAATCTCCGCTAAAACAAAACTTAATTTAGATAAATTAGTAGAAGCAATAATTTTGCAGGCTGAAATTTTAGACCTTAAAACTGATTTTGAGTCTAAGGCTACAGGTATTGTTTTAGAATCTAAAATTGATATTGGAAGAGGACCTGTAGCAACAATAATTATTACTACTGGAACTCTAAAAAAAGGAGATTTTTTTGTGAGTGGTTTGAGATGGGGAAAGATTAGAGCTATAATAAATGATAAAGGTAAAAATATTAATGAGGCATCACCCTCTACGCCAGTAGAAATATTAGGTATAAATGGTGCAGCAAGAGCTGGAGATGATTTCATCGTTCTTGATGACGAAAAAGAAGCTAAAACTTTGAGTGAGAACAGAGCTCAAGAAAACAAAGATATAAAAAATCCTCTAACATTTGCAACACAAGATTCTGCATTTTCAGATAACTCAATAGAAGAACTTAATTTAATAATAAAATCTGATGTTCATGGATCATCCGAAGCAATAAAAAATGCAATTAACCAAATCAAACATGATGAAGTAAAACCAAAAATAATTTTAGCAGATATAGGAATGGTTACAGAAACGGATGTAACTTTAGCAAAAGCATCAAAAGCTGCATTAATAGCTTTTAATGTGAAACCAAGCAAAGAGGCAAAAAAACTTGCAGAAAATGAAAATATAAAGATTTCTTCATATAATATAATTTATGAGGTTTTAGATTATATCAAACAAAGAATGTCTGGATTATTGACACCAGATGTTAAAGAAACCATAACTGGAACCGCACAAATTTTAGAAATATTTAAAGTTTCTGGCGCTGGAAAAGTAGCTGGTTCAAAAGTAACCGAGGGAGAAATTAAAAGTGTCTCAGACGTAAGAATAATTAGAGATGGGGCAATTATTTTCACTGGTAAAGTTGGAACACTATTTAGGGAAAAAAACCAAGTAAAAGAGGTAAGCAATGGCCAAGAGTGTGGAATTACGGTCAAAGACTATATGGATTTTCAAAAAAATGACATAATAGAAGCATATAATGTTACTTCTATAGAAAGGTCAATTTAATGGCTGATAGAATGGGAAAGCCAATATCTCAAAGACAGCTTAGGGTGGGAGAAATGATTAAGCAGTCTTTAAGCATGATTTTTATAAGAAATGAGGCTAAGGTTCCGAATTTAGAAACTAACACTATAACAGTTACTGAAGTACGAATGAGTCAAGATTTAAAAATTGCTAAGGCATATGTTCTTCCATTAGGAGGAAAAAATGCAGAAGAAATAATTGAAATTTTAAAAGAATATTCATTTTTAATAAGAAAAATTTTATCACAAAAAGTGACTATGAAATTTTTACCAAAATTGCTTTTTAGAAAAGATGAATCTTTTGAATATGCAGAAAAAATTGAAAATTTAATAAAACAAACAAACAAATAGGAAAAATAATACATGAATAAGAAAGCACAGGAATTAGCAATACATGATAAAGATACTGGATCATCAGAAATTCAAATAGCGTTGCTAACAGATAAAATTGAAACTCTCTCTAAGCATATTAAACAATTCAAAAAAGATAAACATTCATCTGTAGGATTGTTGAGAGCGGTAAATAGAAGAAAAAAATTGTTAGAATACCTAAAGAAAAATAAAATAGATTCTTACAAAAATGTACTGTCGAAATTGAATTTAAGAAAATAGAAATCAAGGTAGATAGAATTGAATGGAACGAAAAGAACGAAACGAAACGAAATGGAAATGAAATGTTTAAAGTATATAAAAAGGAAATCGAAGTAGCAGGAAAAAAAATAAGTTTAGAGACAGGCAAAGTAGCAAGACAGGCGGATGGAGCAATTATAGCCACATGTGGTGAGACAGTTATTTTAGCGACAGTGGTAGGAGCAAAAAAAATAAATCCAGACATAGATTATTTTCCACTTTCTGTTAACTATCAAGAAAAATATTATGCTGGAGGAAAAATTCCAGGTGGATATTTTAAAAGAGAAGCAAGACCAACTGAAAGTGAAACATTAATCTCAAGATTAATTGATAGACCAATCAGACCTTTGTTTCCTGATGAGTTTAAAAATGAAGTACAGTTATTACCAACTGTAATTTCATATGACAAAGAAAACCAACCAGATATCCTAGCAATTACTGCTTCTTCAGCAGCATTAGCTATATCAGGAATGCCTTTTATGGGCCCAGTTGGAGCATCAAGAGTAGGATTTGTTGATGGAAAATATATACTTAATCCATCAAAAGCTGAATTAGAAAATTCAAGCTTAGACTTAGTTGTTGCAGGAACTAAAGATGCTGTATTGATGGTGGAGTCTGAAGCAAATGGTTTAACAGAAGAAGAAATGTTAAATGCTGTAAAATTTGGTCATGATGGATTTGTTCCTGTCATAAAAATGATAGAGGAACTTGCGAAGGAATGCAAAAAACCTGAATGGGTTGTTGAAAAAAAAGATTTATCTGAAGTGAAGAAAAAGCTTAAAACAACTTTTACAGAAGATTTGAAAAAAGCTTTTGCAACTAGAGATAAACAAGATAGATCAAACCAAATCTCAGAAATTACAGATAAAGCTAAGAAACTTTATGAAGAAGATGAAAATTATACTGACCTTGATGTAAATAGTCAGTTAAAAAATCTTGAAAAATCTATTGTAAGAACGGACATTCTTAAAAATAAAAATAGGATAGATGGTAGAGGATTATCTGACGTAAGACCTATTTCATGTGAAGTAGGTGTTTTACCAAGAACTCATGGTTCAGCACTATTCACTAGAGGAGAAACACAAGCAATTGTTGTAGCTACATTAGGTACATCTGATGATGAACAAAGATTAGAAAGTTTAGATGGACAACAAAGAGAAAGATTTATGCTTCACTATAACTTCCCTCCCTTTTCAGTTGGTGAAACAGGCAGGATCGGAACTGGGAGACGTGAAATTGGTCATGGTAAACTAGCATGGAGAGCAATTAAATCTTCTCTACCTTCAAAAGAGGCTTTCCCATATACTTTCAGAATAGTATCAGAAATTACGGAGTCTAACGGTTCTTCATCCATGGCTACAGTTTGTGGAACATCATTAGCCATGATGGATGCAGGAGTTCCAATTAAAGAGCCAGTTGCAGGTATTGCAATGGGGCTAATTAAAGAGGGTGATGATTTTAGTGTTCTTTCAGACATTTTAGGCGATGAAGATCATCTAGGGGATATGGACTTTAGGGTTGTTTCAGATATCACAGAGTCTAACGGTTCTTCTTCGATGGCTACAGTTTGTGGA
>VMHT01111229.1_pt1 | contig 17634 bp, 23 predicted proteins | sample 4693611 | NCBI WGS metagenome assembly VMHT01 (sample SAMN12280063, study PRJNA550983) | marine metagenome | isolation source: seawater sampled from same location over 5 years 0.02-0.2 micron viral filtrate | place: USA: collected off the coast of southern California halfway between the port... ...
TAACTTACGCTATTTCCCTGTGGCTGGACATCAGATCCCAAAAAACCAAAAAAACCAAAAATTTTTACTAACTATTCTCAGTCCTATCTACTCTATCCTTTCTCTACTACTTTACTTTATATTTTGACTTTTTTGACTTTCTTGACTTTCTATATATATCGTTTTTAATTATTTTTTTTTTTTTAGTAGTAGAATTATAATATATATAATATATTTTTTAATTTAATGAAGTGACAAATAAATAAATATTCATAGAAAAACTTTTTTTAATTTCAATCGTTTTACTAAAAATTGAAACACATTTATTGAAAATAATAATAACAAGAATAGCAATGAATAATAAAGATATTATTACAAAAACCCTTACTAATCTACCAGTTGAGATTTGTGATATTATTTACGAATATTACAAACCACATACCTTATTTGTTGGAGAAAATAAATTCTATAAAGTTAAATGTGATTACAATACTTGGAGGGATTATATTGACGAGAGAACCTTTGTTATTTCAAAAATTACAAAGTGCTATGTATATTGGATTGAAAGAAATACTAATTGTTTGAATAATAATCAAAAAGTTTATAGAACTAAAAAATATTTTTGTAATAAAAGAAAATGTGAATATTTTAAAGATAATACATCTGGAATTTTGTATGCCGATAAAACCTTTATTTAAATGTGTAAGAATATAAAAAAAAATTGAAACATATTTATAAAAATATATTATAACGCATACTATTAAAAAAAATTGAAATATATTTATGGAAAATAATAATAACAATAATAAGATGAATATCGTGACAAAAACCCTTACCACTCTACCCGAAGAGGTTTGTAATATTATTTACGAATATTACAAACTACCATTTCTAGCCGAGTTGAAAAAATGTTGGAAAAATAAAGAAGAGGCTTGTTATAGACTTATCAGATACCATAAAGTACGACACGGCAGGTATCAATACTGGACAGAAGATGGAACGCCCCGTTTTGGCTCATACTTAATCCATTTTCCTAAAAGATATATGATGCTTAGGGGGTCTAATACTTATACTAATATATTTGGGACTTTGAAACTGGGGGGTCACGAGGGTAATGAGTTAGTTTATGAGCCACTGACGCGTTCCTCTCGTCATCGTCTCGGTGGCATCCACGATGGTATTATTGAGATATTGATGAAAGATCGTGCCCACGATATGAGGAAGAAGGGTTCTTATTGGACTATTGAAGAACTAAAAGTATTTTGTAAGATGAATAAAATTAAAGGTTATTCAAAATTAAATAAACAAGGGTTGATTAGGGCTTTGATGAAAGTATAAAAAAAAATTGAAACCAAGTTAATGGGTGATTATGAAAGGGAAGACGATGAACCTTGTATCACGAAACATTACTATTTTGCCTGTTGAAATTTGTGATAAAATTTATGGTTATTATAGACACACAACTCCTATGGGAAGTCACCCTAACGCTGATATGATAAGAAATTGTGTTAAGGTTATGGAGGAAGACGACTACGGCTTTTGTGAATATATATATGATTTGTATAACGCAGAATTAGATGAAAATGGTTATAACGCAGACTTAGACGATGCTTGGTATCATTATGATATTTATGTAGATTTTGCGGAAGGCTACGATGTTAAAAGCACTATATTTACACAAGGTATTGTATGTGATGGGACGGGTCGGCACTGGTGGGAAGTATATAATGATTTAAATCATAAACAAGACGGGTGTGAATGTTGCTTTTGTAATGTTGAACTTACAAATAAACCATCTGCTATGGCTGGTGATTATTGCGTATGTATTAATTGTTATATTGAATGGAAAAATCATAATTAAAATAAATGTATAGTGACAAAAAACATAAAAAATATTTTTTATTTACTATAATTAAATTTAAAATTGAAACTGACTAATTGACTTTAAAAGTGACTTAAAGGTATGGCGAGAATGACTAATAAGATGGAAGACGATTTATGCGAATATGTACCCCAAGATAAGTTTAAGTTATATAAGTATTATCCTGTATGCTTTCCTATAAAAGAGATTAGATTTAATAAAGATGGGAAAAAGGATTTTAAGCCACCCGTTGGTTGGAATAAATTAACAAAAGAAACAGTAGATTTTAATGGTTTCCAAGCAGTAGATCATTATAAGGCTATGGGAGTATTGACTGGTAAAATAAATAATGTTACTGTTATTGATTGTGATAATCAAGATGCTTATGATAAATTAACTAAACAATATCCTGAATTAATTGAAACTACTACTGTAAGAACACCGAGAGGTTTTCATATTTATTGTGAATATAATGAACTGGTTAGAACTACTACAAACACAAAAACTAATATTGATATTAGAAATGATGGGGGATTTGTTTTTGGTTCTGGTAGTGTAAATGAACGAGGCAAGAAATATAGTCTGCTTAAAAGAAAGAACAACCTAGTAAAAATCTCAAATGAATTAGCATATGATTTATCTTTACACGGAGCAGAACCTGATAATAAAGGCAGATATACTCAAAGGAAAAGTGTTATACCTATTGATGTTGTAGGTGATATGGAACTAACAGAATATCATAAAGATATTCTTGAAAATGTAGATTTAATATATTTTCATAATTATGATTCTTGGATTAGATTAATATGGGCTATTAAATCTAGTTTTGGAGAGAAAGGTAGAGAACTAGCCAAAGTATTATCTCAAAAGTGTTCTAATTATACTGATGATGGTTTCACCGACCACTGGAAACGAGGAAAAAGAGGTAATACATTTGGAACGATTGAATACTATTCTAAACTATCTAATGAATATCATTACAATAAAATTAAATTCAAAAATGCTATTAAATGGATGGCTCTTACAGATGAGGCTATTGCTAATAATATTTTGACATTAATGAATGATGATATTGTAAAAAAAAATAAAGTTGTTTATCTCTACGACCACGATAAAAAAATTTGGAATGTAGTTCATCAAGATGACCTACAAATAATGGTTATGAATTTAAAAAATGTAATAGCCATAGAAATTAAAGAAAATCTTGATGATAAAAAAAAACAATTAGAAAAAGTTGAGGATTGGAAAGAAACAAAAAAAGGTAAAGAACTATTAGATGAATACAAGAACATAAATAATTTTATTACCACTATGGAATGTTTGAATAAGTTAGGTAGAGTATCAAAATATATACTTTTAAAAGCCCCTGTTAATGAAGATATTGAATTTGATTACAAAGAAAATTTATTACCATTTAGAAATGTAAATATTGATGTTGAAACTGGTAAGCAAGTCCAAAGAACTAAATACGACTATATCACAAAAGCAACTGATTATGATTATGAAGAACCTGATGAAAAACAAACTGAATTATTAGATAAAATCTTTAAACAGATTTTGCCTAACGATGAGGTAAGAGCATGTTATTTAAGTATTCTACTTTCATCACTACGCAATAAACAAGAAATTAAATTTTGTATTGCCAATGGACGAGGTGGTAATGGAAAATCCGTTATTAACGAATTAGCACGAGAAGCACTTGGAAAAGACGATTGCCCTACAAGAATGGGATATATGGGTGATGTTAATTGCTTGACAGCGAAACTACCGAGTGGAGGTAATCCTGCTGCTGCTAATATGGATGGAAAGAGATTAATTATATTTAGTGAGCCAGGGCAGTTTGAAAGTTTAAGATGTGATAATATAAAAGCATATACGGGTAATGCTTCATTCAACGCAAGGCAATTATATTCTAATTCTAATGTTTGTAAAATGGTGGGGACTTTGATTTTAGAATGTAATACAATTCCTGATATTGATACTAAAATTACAGATGCTGAAATGCGTAGATTTATTGTTATTGATTTCCCGAGTTTATTTTGTTTAGAACAAGATGATGAACCAATACCAGATGAAAATAAATATCCTATGAATGAATATTATAAATCCAAAGAATTTCGTGATGAATATAGATGTTGCTATATTAATTATATTATTAAGAATGCTAAAAAAAAGATTTATATTCCTCATATAGTCCAAGAAAGCACTAATAATTATCTAAATAATTGTGATAAATTATTAGCATTTTGTGATGAAAATTTACAACCAGAACTTGATGGATATATTACTGTAAAAGAAATATATAATGTGTATAAAGACACTGAATACTACAAGACTGCTAAAAAGAAACCATTACTAAAAGATTTTAAAGAGATGATAAGGACACATAAAAAATATGGTAAATATTACAAAGATAGAGATCAAAAACTTACAGATCAAAGATGTATTGTTGTAGGTTATAAAATAAGAGAGGAAAAAGATACTTATGATATGAGTGGCTGTCAAATAGATATTGATAATGAAGATGATATTCATTAACCAAAAACACTATGCCAACCTTTATTTATTGCTTTACCAGTGCTTTTGGCTGCTGATGTTACTGCCTTACCTGTTTCTTGTACTGCTGATTCAGCAAAATCTGCTGTTGCTGTTGCTCCACTTACAATAGCATCTCCAACTTCATCTGCGTGAATTACTGCTTCTGTGACACCGATTGCTGCTGCTCCCGCCACTACACTAAGTCCCAATGTCTCTGGTGCTAATGCTCCCGCTGTTGCTATTTCACCTGCTACTATTGCTGATTCACCTGCTACTTCGGCAGTTTCAGCAAGTAGCCCTACACCTTCCCCAATTTCCGCTAATTCTATTCCAGACGAGGCTACTTCTCCCGCATCAACAGCCATTTCCCCACCTGATATTAATGGTGCTAATTCAATTGCTGCCTCACCTGCCTCTGCTGTTGCTGTCCCTCCTGCTAAAATTGTTCCACCTATAACAGCACCAGCAGTTCCAAGTCCTGTCGCTATATCAATACCCGCCTCCGCTACTGGGCTTAATCCATCATCATTTTTATTTTTTCTTGTATCAGGTTCAGGTTCTGGCTCTGGCTCTGGTTCAGGTTCTGGCTCTGGCTCTGGTTGAGGCTCTGGTTCAGGCTCTGGTTCTGGCTCTGGTTCTGGCTCTGGTTCAGGTTCAGGTTCTGGCTCTGGTTCAGGTTCTGGCTCTGGCTCTGGTTCAGGCTCTGGTTCAGGCTCTGGTTCAGGCTCTGGTTCAGGTTCTGGCTCTGGTTCAGGTTCTGGCTCTGGTTCTGGTTCTGGTTCAGGTTCTGGCTCTGGTTCAGGTTCAGGTTCTGGCTCTGGTTCTGGTTCTGGTTCAGGTTCTGGCTCTGGTTCAGGTATAAATGGATTATAAGGTTCAATGCCTAGCAATTGACCCGCAGTGGGTTCTTGTATTATCACACACACGCCATCAACTAATCTAAAACCAGGTGGGCAGGGGTTTCTTTTTCTTAAAACAACCATATTATACTAGTATTATATATTATTATTTGGAAATGTTATTTTTACAAAATTAAAAAAACTGGGATTTTGATTTTTTGTCATATTAATTTTATTTAAATGTCTAAATATAAATGAATTTAATAAAGGCTTACATTTTTCTTTCAGTTTCCACCACCTGTTTTTTTTTAATAAATATGTTTTATTCTTTTCGTAGTATTCTTTTTTTGTTTGTAAAGGAACTACTTTATTCACACAAGAAAAGGAACAAATATAATGTCTTTCTCTACCTAATAAAAAGTTTTTTGTAATTTCATCACTATCATACTCTTCTAGGACTACAACCTCAAAATCATTTTTTCGTATTATATCTCTACATTTACACGATTGCCTGTTTTTATGTTTGCTTATTCTACGATTTATGGGTTCTTGTGTAGCCCCGAAATATGTATCTCCTGTTTCATTATCCACTAGTTTATAAATAATTGATTTATTATAATTATTAGCCATTATAATAAATCCATAAAAGAAATTCCTTAATTATCGCTATTTGGTTCAGGTTCTGGTTCAGGTTCTGGTTCTGGTTCTGGTTTTTTATCTACACGCTGGATGTTGTATGATTTCATTATTTCAGCCATTGATGTACCTCGTGTTTTAACATATTGATCTAACTTTGTAAAGTCTTTTGTATCAATTAAATGTTTTACAATAATTTTAAATATATTTGCTTCACGTAGATTACCAATACTATAAGTATATAAAAGATCGCTGAGGTATGACGGGCTTACCTTTGTTCCATCAGTCTTACGAAATACAGGGTGATTATTATCAATCTTTAAATTTTTAAAATGTCTAATAAATGGTTCATCTCTAATTATAATATGTTTTGCTCCATAGGTGGAGGCTGTTTTATAAACTTGAATAAATAGTTCTATTTGTTTAGTCTGTTGATTATGATAAATATAATTATTTTGTGCGAGTTTTTCTTTTTTAATATTGTCAAATTCTTTTTTTGATTTAATATAAATCATATCAAAATCTTGATTACGAAAGCCATAAGAAATCATAATATAATTAACAAAATATGCTAATGATTTACCATTTTGATCTAATTCATTTAATTTTTCAATTAAATAATCATAACTAGGTAGTGTATTTAATTTTTCTTCATTTTTTTCTTTTACACCATCATCTTTACTTTTTTTTAATTCCTTATTTAATTTTTGTAGTTTTTCAAATACTCTGGGTTTATTTTCTTTTGTAGCCACCATTAAAATATGAACCCCTTGTAATTGAGACGATGGTGAAGCACCAAACTCTTCATTAAGTTTTTTCATCATATAGTTGTATGACATCTTGTTGATTGATTTACCACCGAACTTATCAGCCTGTTTAATATATGTCGCTTTGGTTTCATCTGTGATGTCGTCTTTCTCCTCGCAGTATTTAGTGATAATCTCTGTGGTCGTCATTACTTTACTTACGCTGTTTCCTTTAAGCCTTTTTTGCTATTTCAATTTTTAATAAAAAGGCAAAAAAACCAGAAAAGGCAATAATTTTCACAAAGTATATTCAGGGCTTATATATATCAGCGATCTCCAACACTTTATGAAAATTACTGACTTTTTTGACTTTTTGGATTTATCTATATCTTGAACTTATTTTTTCTCTAATGTAATATTTTTCTTTTCTATTTGGTTTATATTTTATATTATATATTTTATATTTTATATTTCTTGGTAAAAAATTAGAAATTAATATGATTATATCATTAGGTATTACATTATATAGTATATCTTTTATTAAAGGGAGAACAGGAGTAGAAATAAGAGAATAGTTAGAATTATACACTACAAACTTTTCTTCCATTATATATATAATAAAGATTATTTTCTCAATATAGATATATGAGCGAACCTATTTTAGAAAATGAAGAACCCAAAGTAGAAAAGAAAAAGAGAAAGCCATTAAGTGATGAAGATAAAAAAAGACAATTAGATAATTTAAGAAAAGGTAGAGAGATGGCTCACCAGAAAAGGAGAGAGTTAGAGGCTATGGCTAAAAAAATGAAAGAACAAGAAACGCTAAAAAAAGATGAGGTTGTAGCGTGTCCGCCTTTACAAGAAGAGAAAAAACCTGAACAAGATACCAAAGTAGATAATGTGTCCGTGAATACAAAAAAAGAAAAGAAAAAGAAAATAGTTTATGTAGATGAAGAGAGTTCTAGCAGTGAAGAGGAGGTAATAATTAGACGAAAGAAACCTACTAAACAAGTAATAATAAAAGAACAAGCACCACCACCACCACCACCTAAACCAAAGGTAGATATAGAGGCTGAACGGCAGAAACGCATAGCATTACTACAACAGCAAAAAATAGCACAAAGAAAACAAGCACAAAAACAACAATATATGACCTCTATTTTCGGTGATTAATTATTTTTTGTCACTATAATATAAAATGAAAGTTGATATTAAAAAATCAAATCGTAGTGACAAAAAACTAATGGCTGTATTTACAGATGATAATAATAATAAAAAAACTATACATTTTGGAGCAAAGGGTATGGATGATTATACATTAACAGGTAATAAAGATGCTCGTAGCCGTTACAGAGCAAGAACTAAAAAAGTATATGATAAAGCAGAGCCTATGTCAGCATCAAGATTATCAGGAGATCTTTTATGGGGAGATTCTACAAGTCTAGCGACAAATATCAAAAATTATAAAAAAAAATATAATTATAAATAATAATGAAATTAACAGATAAACAGAAAGAGAAATTAAAAGAACACGCAAAACACCACACAAAGAAACATATGGATGAAATGAAGCGAATGATGCGAGCAGGAGTGTCCTTTACAAAAGCACACACAGAAACAAAAAAGAAAGGTCTTTAACCACACTTACACATAGCCTTATCATCGGTGAATATCAGTAGTTCATTCAGGTTCTTGCGAAAGGTCTTTGTAGGACACTTGGGATTGAAATCTACGAGTAAATTACCAAATTTATCTTTTGTAGCAAATTCATATGCTTTATCAAATTTTGCTACATCTACACTACTAGCAAGTTCCTCTTTTATTTTTGCTAATTGTTTTTCCTGTTTGTTGCGAAACAAGAGTAAATGCGTAATATTTTCTCTTATTGTTCTTGATATACCCTGAGGCATATTGTAGGTCTGTGAAATTATAATTACAGATATTCCACATGCTGAACGAGGGCTACGACTTAAACTACCAAAGGTTTCTTTTAGACTAGCACAATGGCGATTTAGCGTAGCCAGTTTTATCAAACCTGATGATTGTAGGACTGCTGGTGAAGAAAGTATATCATCCAGTATGAGAAGCGTTTGAGGAGGTCTCAATTTTCCTGAAAACTTTTCATACTTAAATATGGGTTTTTCAAAATTCTCATTTAAAAATCCTAGATCAATATATTTCATTACTTGGTCATCACTCATATCACCACCGCTCCTTAATAATCTGGTAAATTCGTGATATTCTTTTAGATGCTCTAAATGGCTTTCAAATTCATCTCTGTCCGCCTCTACCATTTCAATAACTCTTTGAATACTATCTCTGGTAGGTTCTAGTACATCTAATTCAGGATCTTTTATTAGATCTCCAAAATACGCTTTATTACTATTAAAGGTGGGTGTAATAATTTTAACAGAATCAAATACTTTCTCTCGTTGTAATCCTCTTACCATTTTACTAACAGCAAATGATTTACCGCTATTTCTCACAGCACTTACATACATCAGGCAGGGCTGGGATATAGCATTAGGGCTTGTTTCATAAGCATTACTTACGCCTTGTTTGGGTTCATCTTTTTTATCGTATATATCCAATTTTTTAATTGTGAAGTCTGTCATTATATTATACATTAGATGATTTATTTTCACTCATACCCGTAAAAGAGATATTATCTGTTCCACCAGGGTTATGGGATTTAGTCTTAATTTTAAGCCATTTACAGCAGTTTGATTCTGTTTCTGTGTCCAGTTTCATTTTATATAACTTATATGCTAAAATTAAAATAAGTATTGATCCAGCACTTTCTAAACTTATCAAACTTATCAATTCTTCATTCATTATATATTTCTCTGTATATAATAAATGGGTGATTTTGGAGTTCCTGAAAGTTTAAGACAATTTAGACAACAGCAAGAGCAAGATGTCCCACCTATTACACCAATCAGCACTGGAACACTAGGTATGATAGAGGAGGGAGATATAAATCCAGAGGAGGAAATAAGAGTAGCAGTTCTAGGTGAGAGGAGAGGTGAATTATTGGGAGCATTAAGAACTAGACCTCAAACAGCACAATTGCGACCAGCAAGTCCATTACAGAGAAGTGTATTTTTTCCTGCTGGAACAGAACAAGATCCAATAAATATACCGCCAGAGAGTATAGATATACAAATAACAGAAATAGAAAGAGCAAACCAAGAGAGAGAACAAGATGATTTAAATATAATAAAAAAATATGGTGGTGTTGCTACGGGTCTAATTGCTCTCGGGGGATTAGGTATGATGGTGATGAATAGAGAAACCGCAGACGCTGTTGATGATTTATATGGAGATGAAGAATTTGATTTATTACCAGTGACAAAAAAACAAGAAAATATGAATGAAAATGAAAAAAAAGAAATGAATAAATTTGCTAAAATGGTTCAAGTTGTTTATGATAGAAGGAAACAAGGAGGAACTAATTTTTTAGATATTAATCCATCATTTAGAGAACGAGATGTAGATATACCTAATCAAGATATAGATGGATATAAATTTGAAAGAACGGGTAACGATTTAACAGGCGTTTTTGTAGATGATAGTAAAAAAGAACTTGTTATTGCTATGCGTGGTTTAATGCCTTTAAATGATAAAAGTGATTTATTACAATTTCCTGAAATGACAGCATCAACAGCATTAGAGGAACAAAGAGGTGATGCTTTTGGTAAAACATTCAGGGCTGACCGCAAAATGTTAGAACAAGTTTATTTAGATGTAAAAACAAAATATCCTGATTATAATATTATTACTACGGGGCATAGTAGGGGTGGGCGAGGTGCTACATATCTTGGTAGAAAATATGATTTAGAGTTTCACTCTTTTTCTCCTGCTACTAATCGTGGAGATCTAATGGATACTAATCCAACAGAAAAAGGTAATCATTATTATCATTTTAGAGACCCAGTAAGTAGGCATATGTCTAGTAAAAGACTTGGTTCAATAGAACAACATCATATTTCATATAATAATAGATTATATCCACATAGTTTAGTTGATTTCCAAAAAGATGGTAAGTTTCACGATGCTACTATATTTGTTAAACAACCAAGAATAACACGTGCGGATATTGAGGATATGGAAAGATTAGCCGTTGATGAGGTAATACTAGAAGATAAAAGAGATGATTTTATAAGTCCAGAGGATATGGTGGATTCTGATCTAGGACGATTTCCTGATGACCCTATTCCAGAAAATGATAATGCTCCTATATTAGAAACTGCTTATGGAAAAACAACTGATAGAGGAATATTTGTAAATGTAAATAAAAGAATGGTAAGTAAGTTTAAACCACAAATATCGTTATTTGATAAAATAGATAAAAATAACGATAATGAAATTAGTAGAGAGGAACTAAAAGCATTTTATCCTAATTTATCAGATCAAGAAATAGATAGATTATTTAGATTTTATGACAAAGATAATAGCGGTTCATTAAATAGATCTGAATTCACATTAACCTCTTTGGGATAATTAATGGATTATAAAAATTATCACTTATTGTATTTTTCTTTGTTATATCAAAGGAATTGACACTAGGTAATAATCTCATACCTTGTCCCTCAATATCAAGTTGAGTATGTGCTAAACCGATAGAATTACCACGCATATTAGGAAGCGGTTGAGGCACAGCACCCACACCTCCAATAGATGAACCCATAGTAGGTTGTTTTACAGGAACATATGGATTTTCACTCATACCAGCATAAACATGCGATACACCTTTACAGGGCTCATCTTGATCTTGTAAGTCCATATAAGTTATTTGATTAAAAAATGGACTTGTTTGTAGTTCATCTGTGCCGTTTTTATCAGGTCTTACATTATTTCCAAAAACTAATGGTAATTCAGTTTGAGTTCCGTGTAGTGGAATTGATGCTGAAAAATTAGCATCACCACCAAATGTGGAAGGAGTTAAGCCAGGATTAATATTTTTTGTCACTAACATTTTATAATATAACAAAATATTATTTTATTATTAAAATATATAAATGGTTAGATTATATACAGATGAACAGATGGACGAAAAATGTAAAGATTTTAGACCAGTTCCATTAAAATTATATAGAGTTGTATATGGTTTAGAAGGTAAAGGAACAAACCCCTTAACAACCACTAAAAGCGATAGAATGATGTCATTACCAAGTGCTAATATAAATTTAGCGACAAAAAGTAATATTCCACTAAATCCAGTTCCAGCAAGTATGGTAAAATTAAGATATAACCAATTATATGAAAATGTTATTGTTGATGGTAAAAAATTAAATACAGAAATAGATATTGAAAAGCCTGTACCAACATCAGCCCCAGTAATTGATCCAGAGGAGGAAAGACCACCACCTAATGAAGTTCCTGAAACTACTGGTAGTGAATCAGTAATTTCCACAGTAATAGATCCAACAACAGGTGAAATAGAGGAACTTATGGAAACACCTGAAACAACACCTGAAAGATCAACAAAAGATATTCCAAAACCACAGGCTCGTAAAGGAGTTGTTGTTATGAATGGTAGAGGAGTGAAGGGAACACAATACCAAACAGATCCTAATAAAAAAGGACAAAAAATAATAATGTAGTTTAGTTGCCCATAAATACAATTTAGTAAAATTAAGTATTATTTTATAATATATGTATAATATAATATGAGTTGTAAAGAATTAACCTTAAATGGATTAAAATATACAGATGAAGAATCAGGTGAAAGCAAGACTATACCGAGATTTAAAGATGATAGTGGTTATTCCTACACACAAGAGGAACAAGAAATAAAAGATGCTTTATTTATGAATTGTAGGTTAAGATACCCAGATGTTGATCCATATGTTTTAGAGATACTTGTGGATTATTACATGAAACACCCACAGAAAATGGCAGAGGAAGTAAATAAAGAGTGGGATAGTGGCTTTGACCCAACGCAATTAGAAAAAACAGAGCAACTAAATAATCAGTGGATTGAATTTAATAAAAAAATAGAATAAATAATATCTATTTATAATATAATATGGCTGAATATGAAGAAACAACACAAGAAATCTTTATTAATACAGAGCAAAATTTTGGTAGTTCAGGCGGAGATCAAGTAAATCGTTTTAGATTAAACTTTTTACAAGAACCCTTTGAATCAGGTGATGAAGCAATATTAAGGATTAATATGACACAATTTAATCTACAAAAAAATTTCTATGATGTAAATGCTACTAATAATACACTGAGAATATCAACTCTGGAAGTGTCGGGTGGTCCCCCAGGCTCACTCGTTATGACTGCGGGAGACGAATTTATATCGTTACCCACAGGTGATTATCTTAATTCACCTGATTTATTGATGGCTTCTTTGGGTCAAACAATTGTGAATTATATTAATAGTAAAATTACAGCACCAGCAGGAACGACTTGTAGTTTTCAGATGGGAGCAGGGGCAGGTGCTGCGGGAGGCACAACTGAAAATGTAGATACTGCGACGGCATTTGCTATAAATGCTTCTCAAAATTTTTCTGGTGGAGGAGTTGTTCCTAATGAGGTAGTAGGAGGTAATTATGATACAGTTTTAAGTAAAGTTCAAAAAAATAAACAGGCTCTTTTCTTTGAATTAAGTAGCACAACAGCAGGATTTACTGGTGATTTTAGAGATGTCGGTATAAAAATACAGTGTTTAAATATTCCACCAGGACAAGGAACAGTAGTAACAGATAAAGGTAATGCTACACCAAACGAACAATTTAATGATAGTTATGCCCTACTTGGTGGTGTTAGAATTGAAACTATTCAAGCAACTCCATTAGCGAGTTTGGCTGCTGATGCTCTAACTAGTTTCTCATTTCAAAGAGATAATACAGCAGGTGGAAATAATTTAAGAGCCGTTATGGTAGGAGCATATCCAATAGCAACTGGTTGTAATACATTACCCTATGTTTATCTGCGATGCGAGGAAGCAGAAAATCAATCATCTAGGAGTATTGAGGATGCCGCACAAAGTCACGATCACGAAATTATCCCATCAAGAATTTTAGCAAAAATACCTCGTGTTATGGATAATAGACAATCTATTTCTTATCGTTTAGAAAATGTAGGCGGACTACCATTCTTTACAAATATAACTGCTAATTATGTTAATCATTTAATATTTAGCGTTACAGATCATAGAGGTAGAGTAATACAACCAGTTGCTCCTGATGATTATCCTGCCTCTGTTCAACAAAGATTAGTGGATAATCCAGGAACTATTAATACAATGGTAAGTCCAGGATGGTTAGCAGGTGCTGGAACACAGAATACAGTAGGAAACTTATATTGTGATTTCGCATTCAAGATTAGCAAACATAATAGAAAAATACAAAAGAATGTTTTACAAACAGTTCCCCCACCCATATTAACAAATAATAGAATGGAATTCTCAGGAGTTATTCCTAATTCTATTTATCAAAATTAAGGAGCAAATAATTATTTAGTGACAAAAAATATATTATTTTAAAAATAAAAAATAATATATTTATAATTAATATAATGGAAAAAGCATCGGTTTCTATGAGCGGACAAATCCCTAGCACTTTAAGTTTAGCAGTCTCAAAAATTGCTGGTATCTCAACAAATTCATTCAAAATAACACCTACAACAGGCAGTGGCTCAAACACAGCGGGACAGCAAATTAGAGTGCTATTACCCACCGCTGGTTTCATTCACTTACCAAGCACCAAACTTTATTTCTCTGTTACTACAACAGTAAATGGAACTCGGCTTCCAAAATTCACCTCATCGCTATTTCAACGCGTCCAAGTTTTATGTGGTGGAGTTACAATTTCGGCTGGTAATCCCATACACGGAATTGTAGAAAGTGTAAAAAATATAGCAAAAGATGAAGAAAAATGTTTAGCCAGTGAGCATCCAGAGATGGTTTTAGGTCTTGATTATCTAGGCAAAATCTTTGATTATGGTGCTACGGGCGGACAAGCAACTGGTGCTCCTGAAAGTTATTCAACTGGTGGAGCAAATGGTGCTGGTATATTTAGCGTAGATTTAGGAGATTTCTTTCAATCGTTACACCCTAACTATATTGATCTAAGTCTTATGGGACAAATTGAAGTCGTGCTTACAGTAGCGGAGAACAGTGTTCTCTCAAATGTTGCTGGAACATTTGATAATGGTGTAGCCAATTCTTTCTCTCGCGATGGTGGTTTAGGTGGTACATTTACAGTAGTAAATCCTGTATGCGTTGCTAATATGGTTTCATTTTTAGATAGTTCTTATCCTATGGCTCTCCGCCAACGCATATTAGATCAGGGCTATGTTCAATACCACTTTAACGAACACATTACATTCCAGCAATCATTTAATGGTAATAGCAGATTTAATCTTGCTGCTGCTTCGCTCAACAAACTCCACACAGTATTTACACTTGCTGGTTCGCTCACACAGGGTGGTGCTGTTCCTATTGCTGGTTCGGCTTGTGCTGCGGGTTCAAATGTCCCTAGTGCTTGTTCGTATCCTTGGAATGGTGCTGCTACACTCACAAATGGTGCTGGTAATGTGGCTGTTTCTGGTGGATTACAAAAATACCAAGGTAAGTTTCAGCAATTCAAACTACCTGCTACCGCTCCTGCTCAATCGGTTGCTAATAATAATGATGGTTCAGCATTTGATTACTCCGCTGCTGCGGCACTACCTGTTGATCTCCAATACAGAATTAACAGCACACAAGTTCCAAATATGTTTATGACACCTCAACAGGTATGTGAAGTAACCAAGTATGCTAATGGATTAAAAGAATTCAAAGGTATTAAATCGTATATTGAGTTCTTATACAATAAGTTCCTTATGTCCTACCGCTTTAATCTTGTAACCAATCCTTACGATACACCTACTATCTCTGGTCTTGACAGCAGAAACGCTAACTCTATGATTGAGGTTGTATCCCAAGGCAGTAATGCTGACCTTTCCAATTTCAACAGTATTATTGTTGCTGATATTACTAAACTTGTTCGTGTAGGTGAAGGCAAACAACTTGAAACCATCGCTTAAACATCAGGATTTTTCTTTAATAATAAACTGCTAGTTCCACCTTTGTGTTTTATAACTCTACTAATGTAATCTTCATATTTATCTACAAACTTTTCTAAATCACCTTTTTTTTCTTGTGCTGCTATATATCTATATCTCATACCAAGATGATTATATCTTATTACACCACCAGATAGAATATAATTATCTATTGTAAATCCATAATCACTTTTTCCATTATCTATAAGTTTAATTTTTTTATTAATATAACAATACATAGAACCTTGAATAAATCGTAAATCATAAGTAATAGAAGGTAATTTAGACATATATTCAGCATTTTGTATCATATAAAATCCTGCCAGTGTTAGTTTTTTTTCTTTCAATAATTTAAAAGCATCTGTAAATACTTTATTTAAATCTTGAACTTTTACTAATTTTTCACCACTTAATCTTTTTAGAGATGAAACATCATCAGTCATCGCTACTATCAATTTATCTTTTGGTAATTTTTTTGTCATAAAATTCATACTTTCAATATATCCTTTTGGTGTTCTTTGTTGTTTAATATCAGGGAACATCTCCTTATAAACCTTTTCATCTTCATCGCTTTGGATAAGTAATAAACATTTATCTTGTAGTTTATATTCTGTAATCAGTTTGTATGTATATTTTTTAAAATCTTGTGATTGATTAAAGGAAGGTATTATAATAATATAATCACTCATTATAATATAATAATAATATAATATAATGTCAAACCAAAAACAAAAAGATAAGGTTTTAGAATTATTGAGAAGGGCAAGTCCATTACCTAAACAAGGTAGAGATAATATTACAGCAGACAGGAAAGGGAACAATAAAGGTATTGTTTTAGGTAAAGTAAGATTATTTGGTGCTTCAAAAGAACAACAAACAACAAAAGGTAAAGACCCAATCGCTACATCTAAATCAACAGAGAAGCCAAAATATAAAGAGTTATTTCAGGAAGCATCTAAATTAATGAGATTACATAATCCTAACTTTAAATTTACATCTATACAAATAAATGAAAATCACAGAGCATCAAAACATAAAGATGGATATAATGTGGGTAAATCATATATTATAGGTTTAGGGGATTATGATGGTGGTGATGTAAGGTTATATACAAAAAATGGTGATAGTTATAAAGATATAGATATACATAATAGATTCGCTACATTTAATGGGAGTGAATTAGAACACCAGACTAGACCATTTACTGGTGAGCGATACTCACTAGTATTTTATAATATTGTTACATAATATAATATGACCAGTTATAAGCAAAAGTTTAACAAGAAATTTAATCAGGATAAAGACGAATCTAATTCAAAAGCAAAGATAACCCGATTAACAGGTATTCCAAAAAAGGTTTTAGATGAAGTGTATTATCGTGGCTCTGCGGCATTCTATAACAATCCAAGTTCTGTAAGAAAGTCTGTAAAGAGCCCAGAGCAGTGGAGCTATGGAAGAATTTTTGCATTTGTAATGAAAGCATATAAAGCAAAAGAAGATGGAAATGATAAGATAAATCAGGACAAAGATTTATATATGAAAATAAAGAATAAATTAAAATAAAATATTTAGTTATATTATAATGGCTTCCAAGTGGATAATGTATGTAAAAGATTTTGCTAAGAAAAATAACATGAGTTACTCAGAAAGTTTAAAGAAAGCTGGTCCCTCTTATCGTAAGGAAATGGGAATCAAGGCTGGGACAAAAGGTGCGCCAAGTAAGACTATGGCTGGAAAGGAAGATTTTACAACTAAACGCGGTATGGAACGAAAAACCGCTCGTCGTGCTTTTGAATCCAAATAGATTATTTATTTAAAATTATAATATTTATAAAATAATATAATAATATTATAATTTTTTAAGTGAAATAAGTAGAAAAAAGTAAATATATATAATATATATATATAGAAAGTCAAGAAAGTCAAAAAAGTCAAAATATAAAGTAAAGTAGTAGAGAAAGGATAGAGTAGA